>ENA-OQDC01000107-OQDC01000107.1-human-gut-metagenome-genome-assembly--contig:-NODE-107-length-62666-cov-5.835719_pt1 | contig 62666 bp, 48 predicted proteins | sample MGYA00242770_ERZ504601 | MGnify/ENA primary metagenome ERZ504601 (study PRJEB26092, sample SAMD00036305) | human gut metagenome | host: Homo sapiens | study: EMG produced TPA metagenomics assembly of...
CTGCTGTTTTTTGTTTTATCAGTTTGTCATTTAGTAACTTTCAATAATTCCTCCTTCATCTTTTCCACTCCCGGGAAACCAGTTTGCCTGAACGTGGTGTTTCCTTCTCGGTCTACAATCAGATAAGTCGGTACCCCTTCTATCTTGAATGCGTCCGAGAGGTATTTCCATTGGGTATCTGTCAGGCGGAAGTGTTCGCCGTGGATGTCGGGAATCATATTCTCCCAGGTCTTCAAGGGGGAGGTTTCACCGGTGATGTACAGATATACAATGTCCTTACCTTTCAGTTCCTCCTTCATGGGGACCATCATCTTGTTTGCCATACGGCATGGACCGCACCAGGTGGCCCAGAAATCTACTAACAATACTTTTCCTTTGAATTTGCTGATGATGGAAGTAAACAACTCTTCGTTGTTGACGTTGGTATCCACTTGGTGGATGGTGTAACCCGTCTTTTTCTTGTTGGCTTCGAGCTGTGCAAGCAACTCGTCATTGGCGGCAGTCAGCATTTCGCGGTATGCGGCGGGCATGGCGGCAACGGTTGCCTTTTGCTCGTCGGTGAGTGGGGTGAAGTTCTTGATACCCCGGTAGAGGGTGACATTACGGGCTATATCGAAGAAGATGCCTTTATCTGTTCCCCATGCTTTGGCCAGTTCCTCGCTCCGTTCTACATTTCTTGGAGCCATTTGTACATACTGGTTGGACAAGACTGCCTGCGGCACATTCAATATGCTCATGTCCTCGTCGGACACGTAGTTGGAGGGCACTTTCCAGGAAAGTTCCTGATAGTAGTTGTTTGCTTCCTCCCGTTTGATGAGATTGGCTTGTAGGGCAGCCGATGTCAAGATGCTGGCAACGGAAGACAGCATGGCATTCGTAGTCAGTTTGTTATTGATAGTCAAAAGTTGTCGGGTAGAAACACTGTAAGGCAATTTGTCTATTGCTTCTTGTGTTTCGCCGGATATTTGGAGTACGTATGCTTTGGCTGCATCAATATCCTTGCCAGCCAGTGCAGCTATGTTTTGATAGAGCTTGTCTTGCATGTTGATGTCGGGGTGGTTTCCGTTCAACTCTTGTGCCACGGTTTCTAGAGGCCCGTTGATGTATACCATTTCTCCATAGGGTTTCCCCTTGCTGTGGAATTTAGACTTGCGTCGGGAAGCTTCGCGTAGATTGACGTATATTTCTGTTGTCTTGCCCGGTTCCATGAAGAACTGGAGCATATGTTCTCTACCCAGATACATGGTACATGGGGTAGTGCCGGGCAACGTTACTTCTTTGGTGAAACTGCCGTCAGGCTGGATGTCGAGTGGTATGTCCATGATGTCTCCTTTGATATTCTCCCACACGGCAATACTGATTGGCATTGCCATATTGGGGCGTGAATCCAGGAGTTTCCCTTTCAGCATGGCTTTTCCATATTGGATGACCGGTTCGGGAAGTTCGGCATTAGGGTCGGTTTTGTGCACTACGGCGTTTTGGGGAAGTGCCAATTCCGGCAGTTTCTTGCTTTTCAGCTGTATTCCCCAGATGCTGAATCCGTTTTCCACCTTTTCGCCTTCGGTGAAGTCGAAGGAGGTAGCATTGTCGGATAGGGGAGGAAAGACCAGTTGGAATTCCGCTTCGCCCGATTCGGGCATCCAAAATTCCTTGCCTGGTGTGATGCCTATGCCGGAACGCAGTTGGTAGGTTTCTCCGTTATTGTCTGTCAGGTAGCTGTCGGGTGCAATCTGTATCCAGTACTTGGGACGATACTTGGCATAGATGTGGAGCACGGTTGCCGTGTCACTGATGACTACTTTGCTCACTTCGATGGAAGTCGTGTTTCTTACGATGAACGGTGGTTGGTCAATCACACGGTTTTTGGCTTGCAGGGTACAGCAGATGCACAGTAGGAAGCCTGCTAAGAGGAAATGGATGTGTTTCATATGAATTGTTTTTTGCGAAAATACGAATGTTTCGTAAAGAAACAAGCATGTGGGAGTTAATTGATGTAAAATGCTTCCATTTCTTCGTTTTTCAAAGAAACCTTGTATCTTTGCCGTCTGATACTTAACACTTAATATCTTGTCATATGAAAACCAGAATTCTTCTGATGGGCTTGTTGTTGGCTGCTGTTGCCAATGCCCAGACTGTCTATCACGATGCTTCCGCCTTCCCCCTTTTGGGCAAAGCAACAGAATCTACCCTTACCCGCTATGAGCGTCTGCCGGACTCTCTGCAGAACATCTCCCGCAAGCCTTTGTGGGACTTGGGCCGCAACAGTGCCGGACTTGCCGTGCGCTTCCGTTCCAACTCTACAAGCATTTCCGCCAAATGGGAAGTAAGGAACAATATGAGTATGAACCACATGACGCCTACCGGTATTAAAGGCCTCGACCTTTACTGCCTGCAAGACGGCAAATGGATATTTGCCGGTAGCGGTCGTCCGCAGGGCAAGGTCAGCAAGGCGACTATCGTAAGCAATATGTTGCCCGAGGAGCGCGAATACCTTTTGTACCTTTCTTTATATGACGGGGTTACCTCGCTTTCCATCGGAGTGGATTCCCTATCTGCCATCACTCCACCGGCAGTGGACTTGCCGAAACGTGAGAAGCCGGTAGTATTCTATGGTACCAGCATCTTGCAGGGAGGCTGCGCTTCCCGTCCCGGCATGGCGCATACCAATATTCTGGAACGTTGGCTCAATCGTGAGTGTATCAATCTGGGCTTTAGCGGCAATGCCTTGCTCGACCTGGAGATTGCCGATGTCATAGCCGGTGTGGACGCTTCTATGTTTGTCCTCGACTTTGTGCCCAATGCTACCGTGGAGCAAATGAGAGAGCGTGCCGATAAATTCTATACCATTATTCGCAGCAAGCATCCCGATACGCCTGTTCTTTTCGTGGAAGACCCTCTCTTTACCCACTCTCCTTTTGACACCAGGATTGCCAAGGAGGTAAAGGACAAGAATGAGACATTGAATGCCTTTTTTCGTTCTTTGAAGCAACGTGGAGAGAAAAACATCTATTTCCTTTCTTCCCGTGACATTATTGGCCACGACGGGGAGGCTACGGTAGACGGCATTCATTTTACCGATTTGGGCTTTATGAGGTATGCTGAGATACTTTACCCAATATTAGAGAAACACATGCGACCGTAATTAGGTATTACAGCCCCGTTTGTCTGTTTGCTGCCTTGCCGATGCTGTAGGGCAACTATTTGTTTCCTTTAACAAAACAGTCTGTTTCCTATAAGGGAACAGACTGTTTCAATATGGCGAACAAACTGTTTTTATATATTGGAACAAATTGTTCTGATACGCTGAAACAAAGTGTTCAAACGTATGTGAACACTTTGTTTCGTAGGCTTGGAACGATGTGTTACGCTTCTATACTCTTATGCTTCTTATACTCTTCAATTACATGTTTCCTGCTCTGCAATATCTGCCAGCGATATACCAGACACGTGGTGATGAAGTAGAAGCCCGTTTGTATCCATAGTGCCTGATACTCGAAAGAGACTTCATTGAGTGTGGCTCCCATACTGTTGATGCGTACGTAGCCGTTGATGCCGAAGGTAGAAGGGAAGATGTACGAGAAGTACTTCCAGAAAGCAGGCATGGCGGCTCCCGGCCACGAAATGCCGGAGAGGAACAGCAGCGGCACTGAGGTGAACACGAACAGCAGCATGCACGTTTCGCGGTTGCGGATGGCAATGGATGCTGTCATGGCAAAGAAAATACAAGCGGCCAGGTAGGGCAGGGTGAACAGAGTCAGGACACCGGGTATCGCTATTTGGTTGAGGCTGAAAAGCCATGGAACCACACACAGTATATATACCGATACCAGTGAATATACCATGAAGTAGCTCAGCCCTTTTCCCATCACAATGCGTAGTGTGCCGTTGTAGTGGCGGTTGATAGGCACCAGGTCGCGGAAGCGGTTCTGTTCGCGTGCCGTCCCGGCAGACAAGCCGATGCCGAGTAGCAGCGTTTGCTGGATAATCAATACCAATACTGCCGGAATCAGGAAAGCGGCAAATCCGTTGGTCGGATTATAGAGGGCGACATCCTCATACTCTATCGGGTAGGCGGTAATCTTGTCCTGGCGGTCGGTGGTATTGGCGCTTCGCTCCACTTTGATGTCTGCGTTCATGGCGAGCGACACGTTGGTGTTGGCGGTCAGCAAGGCTTTGTAATACAGCAGTCCGCTCATGTCGCAGAAGATACTGACCTGCGTCTGCTTACCGCGTACAATGTCGTCGCTGAAGCTGGAGGGGATGTAGATAATGCCGTATGCCCTGCGGTCTTTCAACATCAGTTTGGCTTCTTCCATATCGGCGCAGTAGCTCACGAGGCTCACTTCGGGACTGGAGTCCACTTTCCGCAGGTATTCGCGGCTCAACGAGGAGCGTGAGTCATCCACCACGACAGTGGGCACTTCGTGGATGGTTTCGTTGGTATAGATGAAAGCATATATCAACGGATAGACCAACGGAACGAGCACGAAGAAGATGAGCACGCCCTGGTCGCGGAAGGTTGTACCGAATTCCCGTTTCCATATATAGAACAAGTCATGAATGCCTTGTATCATTTTCTGTCTGAACGTCAGGTCTTTCATTAGGGCATGTATTTATAGTAAACCAACGCTCCTTTCAGCCTATGGGCTATAAGGAACGGGAGCATCATGAAAATAAGCAGCGCTACGTAGTTGACCCACGAGTAAATCATGGGGTATCCATTCAGTGCCTGGTCCACATAAATCAGGAAATAGTGGCGCAGGGGGAACAGATTTGCCAATGCCTGCAATACGGGGTGCATGCCCATGGCGGGGAATGACAATCCGCACATGGAGAAAGAGAGTACGCCCCATAGGGAAGCGAAACTGAGTCCCAGACGCAGGGTAGGCAGGGTTCCTATCATCAATATTCCCATGCCTTGCGATGCCAGCACCAGGCAAAGGGTGGCAAGCAGCATCGGCAGGATGCCGCTGTTGCAGGGAAAATGGAGGAAACCGTAGAGGTATACATTATATAATATTCCCATCAGGAAGAAGATGGCGGTATGCGGCAGCAGTTTGCCGGTAAGGGAAATCCAGATGGAGTTGTTGCCCATGCGCAGCCATTCGCGGGCCGTGCGGTCTTTTATCTCAACTCCGATGGAATAGACGGTCACCATGAAGATAAGCAGCATCAGTACACCCGGTGCAAAGGTGTTGCACAGATATACGGAGTAGTTCAGCCACGGGTTATTGAGTGGATGCGTATCTATGACGATGGGCTGGAGGAAGGCCATCGCTTGCTCCTCGGTAGCGCCTTTGGCATAGAGGGCGGTGCGGGCGGCGGCTCCCGATGCCAGTTCGCTCATCATCTTCATATCTTTGAAGAGCAGTGAGCCGGCAATGAGTAGTGTGTTGTTGGTGTAGAACGAGAGTTTGGGCTGCCGTTGCGCCTGCGCCTTGGCGGAGGTGCCTTCGGGTATATAGAAGAAGCCGTAAATCTCTCCGCGCTGCATGGCGGTGCGGGCTTCGTTGATATTGGGATAGCGAGCCACGACGGCTGTCTGCTCAAAAGCGTCCAAGTTACGTATCAGCTGGCGTGAAGTGGCACTCATGTCCTGGTCTACCACACCTACGGGCATGTCCGTAGGAAGCCCGGAGTCCATCAGCGTGGTGAAGAATATGTAGCAGAACAACGGTGCTATCACCATACAGAACAGATAGAGCGGGCGGGAAACAAGACGGCGGCATTCGCGTCTTGCTACATTCCACAAAGCCGTATGTTTCTTATCTCTTTCCATCATCCTCCCCAATAACTCATAACTCCTTTTATTTCTCCAATATCACACTCATTCCCGGACGCAGTCCTTCCACCTTCTCTTGCGGAGCGGCTTTTACTTCGAATGTTTTCAGGTCGAACTGGCCGGTAGTCTTGGTCGCTTTCCAAGCGGCATATGTGCCGAGGTCTTTCATGTAGTACACTTTCAGGCGGATATTCCTATCGAGGGCAGGGATGAACGCTTCGAATTCGGTATTCATACCCAACCCTTGCAGCAAGTCCTCGCGTACATTGAAGGTTACCCACATGTCATCCAGAATAGCGATGTTCATAATGGGAGCACCCGTGCCCACAAGCTCGCCTACTTTGGGGAATATCTCGGATACCTCACCGGCAGTCTGTGCAATCAGGTAAGTTTCCTTGATGTACGATTCAACTTCGGCCACAGCTCCTTTAGCACGTTCCACCAAGGCAGCGGCAGCGGCTTTGTCCTCGCGTTCCGCACCGTTCTTGGCCATATCATACTGGGCTTTGGCGGCTTTCTCTGTAGCCTGGGCTGCATTGCGTTGGGCGGTAACTTCGTCAAGCTTTTGTGCAGACATCACGCCTTGGTCGTGCAGGTTCTTCACACGCGTGTAGGATTTTTCGGCAATCTCCAGTCCGGCCAGTGCCTTTTGCCACATTTCATAGGCAGCTTGTATCTGTTCCCGACGGGCGCCTTTCAAAGCTTTTTCGTTCTGGGCCTGGGCTGCCGATTCGGCGGCGCGTGCTTGTTCCAGTTTGGCCTGCACGTCCGGAGCCTCCAAAATGGCAAGGGTGTCTCCGGCTTGTACGCTTTGTCCCTCTTTTACACGAAATTCCAGAATACGTCCCGGCACTTTGCTCGATACTCGATACTCCGTTACTTCTGCTTGTCCTTGCACAATCTCCGGCCCTTTACGCAACATGAAGAAACCTACAAGGGCAACGATGGCAATAACTCCCGTCAGTGTGAGGAATGCCAACAACATGTTGCTGTTTTGTGATTTTGTATCTAACATATTATTTACTATTTACAATTTATGATTGAAGAAACGATCAATTATCAATTGTCAATTCCCCCGTTGCCTTTCTCAGATAGATTTCCGTCAGTTGTACGTCAATCTGTGCGTCTATCTTTTCCGATTGAGCAGAAAGCCATGCGGTATGCGCTTCGAGCACATTGCTGGCGGGTATAACGCCTTCCTCAAAGCCGAGTGTGGCGTATCTCAGGTTCTCGTTGGCTTTTTCCAGGTTCTTTTCGGCCATGGTCAGTTTTTTGGCAGCTTCGTTCACTTGGAAAGCAGACTGGTTGACCTGCAGCTCTATCTTTTCTTTGGCGTCATCCAACTGGTATTGGGCGATGCGTGCTTCCGATTTGGCTGCTTTTACTTTATAGATGCCTTCGCCCCAGTGCCAGATGGGTACCGATACCATGACACCCACGTTCCACATTCCTTTGAACTTCTTCTCAAAACTATTGAAGACGGAAGGGTTGGTTGCCATATAGCTGCCCATTAGTGCTATGGAAGGAAGATATTCCGAACGGGTGACATTTACTTTTTGCTTGTAAATCCGTGTGGCAAGTTCCAGGCTGCGTACTTCGGGGCGAGTGGCATAAACGTTGTTGATGTCGATGGCACCGTTTTTCAGAGTTGTGGGGGCCAGGTCTTCCTTCTGTTCGTCTGCGAGCATGATAGGAGTGGAAAGGTCAAGACCACACAGTTGGCACAGCAGCATCCGGGCAAGGCTCAAGCCATCGGTTACTTTGGTCAGAGTCATTTCGGCTTCATTCACTTTTACTTTGATGGAGAGTCCGTCTGCTTTGGTGGCAACGCCTTGGGCAATCATTTTGTCGACGTCGCTGTCGAGTTTCTGCAGTAGTTTCAGATAACCTTCTGCCAGCTTCTTTTTATGGGCAAGGGATACTACCTGCCAATATGCCTGGTCTGTACTCAGGATTACTTCCTGCATACCGGTGTTGTGCTGCTGGCGGGCCAGCTCTTCGGCGTATTTGGTGATTTTATTGTAGGCACGTATCTTGCCGCCCATATATAGGGGTTGGGTCAAGGTCAGTGCGCCCGCATACATGTTGCGGGTGTCTGTACGAAAGGCGTCAACCAAGGATTGGCCTGCACCGTCGAGGGCACCTACCAGGCTTTGTCCTAAAGCCGGCAGTTTCCCCGCTATTTCAGGATGAAGCTGCGCTATGACTTGGGCGGCTTGTTGCAAGGGGCCGCTGAGGTTTGTACCCAATCCGGACAAGGCCCCTTTTTGGGCATCACTGAGGATAGACAACTCTTTTTGGCTGCGCATATATCCACCGGTGGCCGAAATGTTGGGAAGGTAATTGGTGAATGCCGCCTTTTTTTGATAATGTGCAGCGTTGATTTTTTCTTGGCTTATCAGCAGTTCTTTGTTGTTGGAAATTGCCAATGCACGGCAACTATCCAAGCTCAATGCTTCCTGGGCCTTCACGGGGAAGGACAGGTATGCCAAACAGATGAAACAGAAGAACTTTTTCATTGGGCTATACATTAATTAAGGTGATGAATCGGTTACTTATACAACAACAATAATTGCATAAACAACGATGCAAATGTATAGGCTTTCAATGATATTGCAAAATAATTTAGAAATTTTTTTAGGCATAAGAACAAAAGAACACATTTTGCAGCGTTACGAAGTCAGTAGTATGCCGCATGTTTTATGCTCTTTTGTTCTTACTTGTCTGAAAAATGTATTAATTCAAGTTGAATGATTGTGAACCGATAAGGGTGCCGTCAGTAAAAATGTCTACGCGGTAGGTACCTGCATAGAGGTATTCTTCTACATCCCAATATACGGTGACGGTTTGCTCTTCTCCGTTGTATTCTATATACTTCTTGATGGAATATACCAGTTCCCGGTTCTCGTATGGGAAGGTGTTTGAGGGACTTTTGGTCAGCACGTCATTGTCCGGTTTGGTGATGCGGATGTAGAGGGTGCGTTCGCCGGTTTCTGCAGTGATGTTTTTCACGATGGAGAAGTTTATTTTGAACTTCACGATGTCTTTCACTTTCTTGGCAGTCTTGCCGCGTTTGTTGGTGGGCTGCACAGAGATGTTGGTGGCGTCCAGTTGTGCGGCAAGCGTCACTGTCTTGGTCAGGTTCTTCTTTTCTTCGGACAAGTTGCTGATTTGCCGGGAAGCGGCGTTGTACTTTTGGGTGACATCGGCTATGATTTCCTTCTGTTGGGCAGTCAGGCGGTTCAGCGAGTCAATCTGGTTGATATAGCCTATCATGACTTTGCGGAGAGAGGCCAGTTCCTTCTTCAGACGGCGTATCTCGGTGGCATTGCTGCTCTTCACGGTGCGGAGTTCTTCCAATAAACGTTGGGTCTTCAGTTGTTCCTGCTCCAAAAGTACGGAGAGGGAGTCGTTGGAGACGGTCAACTTCAGTTCGTCATATTGTCTGGCGAAGTCTGTGTATTGATTTTCAAGGTCTTCTTTATCCAGATTGAATTCCATCACCAGTTCCTTGTTGGTTTGCTTTTCGGAAATCAGCAGAATGGTAACTCCTATTAATAATAAGATAAGGAGGCTGCCTGCCACGATGAGAAGTGTATTCTTCTTAACTGCCATTTTTGATAATGATTAATGGTTAAGTGATTAATGGTTGGTGACTGATTATTCGTCTTACGTTCACTAATCGTCCGCAAAATTAATCATTAATCATTAATCATCGTCCACTAATCGTTGGCTAAATGTGTATTTAACTAAAATTATTACGGAAATATTTCTCTAATTACGAAGTTCGCTGTACTTTTGTATCATCTTTAAAGAATACTTATAAACAAAAAACTTTAGAAATTATGTCAAAAGTAACCGTAGTAGGTGCAGGTAACGTAGGTGCTACATGCGCTAATGTGTTGGCCTTTAATGAAGTGGCTGACGAAGTGGTAATGCTGGACGTGAAAGAAGGCGTTTCAGAAGGTAAGGCAATGGATATGATGCAGACTGCTCAACTGCTGGGCTTCGACACCACTGTTGTAGGTTGTACCAACGATTATGAGAAGACTGCCAACTCCGACGTTGTAGTGATTACTTCCGGTATTCCCCGTAAGCCGGGTATGACTCGTGAAGAATTGATCGGTGTTAATGCAGGTATCGTTAAGTCGGTTGCACAGAACATCTTGAAATATTCTCCGAATGCTATCCTCGTGGTTATTTCTAATCCGATGGATACCATGACCTATCTGTCATTGAAGTCTTTGGGCTTGCCGAAGAACCGTATCATCGGTATGGGTGGTGCTTTGGACAGCTCTCGTTTCAAATATTTCTTGTCTCAGGCTTTGGGCTGCAACGCCAACGAAGTAGAAGGCATGGTTATCGGTGGTCACGGTGATACTACCATGATTCCGTTGGCTCGTCTGGCTACTTACAAAGGACAGCCGGTAAGCACACTGCTGAGCGAAGAAAAACTGAACGAAGTAGTAGCTTCTACCATGGTAGGCGGTGCTACACTGACTAAGTTGCTGGGTACTTCTGCATGGTATGCTCCGGGTGCGGCAGGCGCTTATGTAGTTGAGTCTATCATCCACAACCAGAAGAAGATGATTCCTTGTTCAGTATATCTGGAAGGAGAATACGGTGAATCAGACATCTGTATCGGTGTTCCCGTAATCCTTGGCAAGAACGGTATCGAGAAAATCGTTGAACTGGAACTGACTGCTGACGAAAAAGCTAAATTTGCTGCCAGCGCTGCTGCCGTTCACAAGACAAATGCTGCTTTGAAGGAAGTAGGAGCTCTCTAATTGAGGGTAACTTAAAGAGAAATAAGCAAGCCTCACGGACTTTTTCTGACAAGGAAAAGACGTGAGGCTTTTTTTATCCCCCAAAAAGAATCATTATGAAAAAACTACTATTAGGTATTGCTGCCGCTTGCCTGGCAGGTTTTACTTTTGCGCAAGATGCTCCGCTCTGGATGCGTCATAGTGTTATCTCTCCCGATGGGACCACCATTGCTTTTACGTATAAGGGAGATATTTATACGGTGCCGGTTACCGGTGGACGTGCCATGCAGATAACTACCAATCCTGCATATGATACGGATCCGGTATGGAGTCCGGACAGTAAGCAGGTTGCTTTTGCTTCGGACCGTATGGGAAGCCTGGACGTCTACATTGTGTCCAAAGACGGAGGCGAACCACGACGGCTGACTACCCACTCGGGAAGCGAAACACCGCTTGCTTTTACAGATGCCGGACATATCTTGTTCTCTGCGGGCATCATGCCGTCTGCTGAGGCTGTTGTCTTTCCCTCTAACGGGCAGTTCAACCAGGTCTATCGAGTATCAGTGGAGGGAGGGCGCCCGACGATGATTTCGTCCATGCCTATGGAGTGCATCTCCATCAATAAGGAGGGAGCGATGTTGTATCAGGATAAGAAAGGTTACGAGGACTACTGGCGTAAACATTACGTATCGCCCATTGCTCGTGACATCTGGATGTATACTCCAGGAAAAGAACCGCAGTACCGCCAGCTGACCACTTTCGGAGGAGAAGACCGTGAACCGGTTTGGGCTCCTGATGGAAAAACATTCTACTATCTGAGTGAGGAAAACGGCTCTTTCAATATCTACCGACGTACTCCCGGAGATGCGAAGGCCGTGCAGTTGACGCACTATACCAAAAATCCGGTACGCTATCTCAGTGCCGCTACGGACGGAAGGTTGTGCTATGGATTTGATGGTGAGATTTACACCCTGCTTCCCGGTGGAGAAGCGCAAAAGGTGAACATCAGCATTGTTTCCGACAGAAACGACAAGGACATTATCCGCCAGATTAAGAGTAGCGGTGCCACGGAAATGGCAGTGTCTCCGGATGGTAAGGAAGTGGCTTTCGTTTTGCGCGGCGATGTCTACGTCACTTCAGTGGAATATAAGACTACGAAGCAGATAACGAATACTCCTTGTCAGGAACGTACCGTAGACTTTGCCCCCGATGGGCGGACACTGGTTTATGCTTCCGAACGCGGCGGGCTTTGGTAACTTTACACTTCGACGATTGTGCGTAAGGACGAGAAGCTGTTTACCTATGCCACAGAGCTGAAGGAAGAACGCCTGACAAACTCGGATGCCGCTTCTTTCCAACCCCAATACAGCCCCGACGGTAAAGAGATTGCTTTTCTCGAAAACCGTAGCGCCATCCGTGTCATCAATCTGAAGACGAAGGCTGTGCGTACCGTTATGGATGGCAAGTACCAATACTCTTATTCGGACGGTGACCAGTGGTTCCAGTGGAGTCCGGACAGCAAATGGATTCTTTCGGACTATATCGGTGTAGGTGGATGGAACAACAAAGATGTTGTGCTGCTGAATGCCGATGGTAAGGGTGAAATGGTGAACCTGACCGAAAGCGGATACAACGATGGCAATGCCAAATGGGTATTGGACGGAAAAGCCATGATTTGGACCAGTGACCGTGCGGGGTATCGCAGCCACGGCAGTTGGGGAGCCGAAGACGATACTTATATCATGTTCTTTGATGCTGAAGCATACGACCGTTTCTTGATGAACAAGGAAGAAACCACTTTGCTTGAGGAAGTGGAGAAGGCAGAGAAGGAAAAAGCCGGGAAGAAAGACGAAAAGGATGCCAAGAAGAAAAAAGAGGATGCCGACAAAGATAAGGAGAAAAAGGTAGAGCCGTTGAAGTTCGATCTCGCAAACCGCTTTGACCGTATTGTACGCCTGACCGTCAATTCCTCGCATATGGCAGATGCCATGCTTTCTGCTAAAGGGGATAAACTCTATTATCTGTCTGTTTTTGAGGATGGGTACGATCTTTGGGAGCACAATCTGAAAGAGAATGTTACAAAAGTTCTTTTGAAGAAAGTAGGTGCAGGCGCTTTGCAGCCTGACAAGGAAGGGAAGAATATCTTCCTTTGTGCCCGCGACGGAATGAAGAAGATAGAGATTGAAGGCAGCAAGATTTCTCCAATTGAATTTGAGGCTTTCTTCGATTACCGTCCTTACGGTGAGCGTGAATATATCTTCGACCACATCTGGCAGCAGGTAAATGATAAGTTCTATGTGGCAGACTTGCAAGGTACGGACTGGAATGGATACAAAGAAACTTATAAGCGCTTCTTGCCTTATATCAACAATAACTACGATTTTGTGGAAATGCTGAGTGAGATGCTGGGTGAATTGAACGGTTCTCATACGGGAGCGCGTTATTATGCTTCGGGCGCAGCACTTCCTACGGCAGCTTTGGGAGTGTTCTATGATGAAGCTTATGCGGGCGATGGACTGAAGATTAAAGAAATTATAGCTCAGAGTCCATTGACGAAGAAAAAGACGGATGTCAAGCCGGGCTGTATTATCGAGAAAGTGGATGGTGTTGCCATTAAGGCTGGCGCTGATTATTTCCCGTTACTCGAAGGTAAGGCAGGCCGCAAGGTGATTCTCTCGGTCTATAATCCTGTTACCGGAAAGCGGTTTGAAGAAACCTTGAAGCCCATATCTTACGGTGCCCAGAATGAGCTGTTGTATAAGCGCTGGGTGGAAAACTGTCGCAAGAAGGTGGATGAATATTCCGGTGGGCGCATTGCTTATATTCACATCAAAGGTATGGATAGTCCGAGCTTCCGTAAGATTTACTCCGATTTGTTGAGCGAAAGCAGTCGTAAGAAAGAGGCTGTTGTGGTGGATACCCGCCATAACGGAGGCGGATGGCTGCACGAACAAGTAGCGACGTTACTTAGCGGCAAGGAGTATGAACGCTTTGTGCCGCGCGGCCAGTACATCGGCAGCGATCCTTTTGATAGATGGCTGAAACCTTCGTGTATGTTGGTTTGCGAGGATAATTACAGCAATGCCCACGGTACTCCTTTTGTGTACAAGACGTTGGGTATCGGTAAGCTGATAGGTGCTCCAGTGGCAGGAACCATGACTGCTGTCTGGTGGGAAAGCCAGATTGATCCAAGTATTGTATTCGGTATTCCGCAGGTAGGTTGTGTGGATATGCAGGGTAACTATCTGGAGAACCGGACTTTACAGCCGGACATCTTGGTTTATAATGAGCCGGAAGCTGTTTTGAAGGGAGAAGATGCACAGCTGAAAGCGGCGGTGGACCACTTGCTGAAGGGGTTGCAACAAAAGAGATGAGTTGTTAAAGCGCTGATTTTTATATAGAACTCAGATTATTTAACGTGAGTCCGACGAATTCAGACGCTCTGTTGATTCGTCGGATTCATGTTTTTTAAAGTTTTCTCACGTCAGTGTTCTATCTGCAAGAGTATATGACTGAGTTCCCGACATATAGGGACTTAGCCCCTTTCACATTACGACTGTAACCCCTAAACATCCGGATGATGTCTGTGAGAACACCCGGATGTTAAATCAAATTTAAAAGCTTTTGGTTGAAAATATACATTCTTATTGCTTCTACGTCTGGACTTGTTTTATTCTTCTGTCGCGTGTTGAATCAGTTATCGGCTACAGGTGGTAGGTATCTCATTTCGGTATGTCGTTTTCATCTATTCCCAGCCGAAACAAGGGCTGAATAATAATCTGTATTGTTTACAAATAGTGTGGGCCTGAATAGAGTCGTATTCTGAACCTAATTCTGTCGTATAGTGAATGCCATTCAGTCGTATATTGAATAAGGTTCAGTAGTATATTGAATGTATTGTGTTTAATGATGTTGATAATCAGGTTGTTATAGACTTTTATTTCGTCCTTAATAAAATGCGACAAATTGCCGGAATATCATTGCGCTCATTTCGCAGTGGATACGAATAAGAATTTTGGGAAGTGATATAGGCTTATCTGATATCTGCCCCCCACATCAGTTTATTACGAAGCGTATCAAAAAAGATGTGGTTGTACCGCTTGACTACCTTTATGCTATAGTCGGCACGTGAGATGTGCAACCGGGTCGTTTCTTTGCAGGACTCGCTACGGCCGTCGATGGCAACCAAGAAGTTATGGCTGCGGCTTTCCACATCAAGTGTAATTTCCCAGTCGTCACAAATGACGATGGGACGGACGTTGAGGCTGTGTGGAGCCACAGGGGTGATGGCGATGGTTTTACTGTGAGGCACGATGACCGGACCACCGACGCTGAGTGAGTAGGCGGTGGAACCGGTAGGTGTGGAGACAACCAGGCCGTCAGCTTGATAGGTGGTCAACGGAGCGCCATTGATGGCGGCGTGGATACTGATCATGGACGAACTGTCCCGCTTCAATACAGCTATCTCATTGAGGGCGTAAGGGGATTGCATCAAGCGTTCATCGTCGCACCTCAGTTGCAGTACACTACGCTCTTCTACCTTATAGTGATTGTTGTAGATTTCATCGAAGGTCTCTTCCATCTCTTCCGGTGAGATGTCGGCAAGGAAACCCAGCCGGCCGGTATTGATGCCCAGTATGGGGATATTCTTCTTTCCTACACGGCTGGCTGCTTTCAGGAAAGTGCCGTCGCCACCGATGCTGATAACCATGTCGGCACAGAAATCATCTCCGTCAAACAATTCGGCGTCAGGTATGTTTAGATGTAAATCGGCAGTCAGGAAGTGATGAAATTCCCGGCAGATGCAGAGCTGTGCATGATGCTGTCCGAGCAACCGGAAGAGGTTTTCTGCATGCGAGGATTTCTTTGCTTGGTAGGTATTTCCGAATATGGCAAATTTCATAATCAATTCTGTTGGATTGAAGTGCAAAGATGCTATTTTTTTCTCAGAATGCTGCCAATATATAACTATTATTTGTACTTTTGTCCCAAACTATAAACCGAATTATGACTAGATTAAGCGTTAATATAAATAAGGTGGCAACGCTGCGCAATGCCCGTGGAGGTGATGTTCCGAATGTTGTGAAGGTAGCGCTGGATTGTGAAGACTTTGGTGCTGATGGCATTACGGTGCATCCCCGTCCTGATGAGAGGCATATCCGCCGTAAGGATGTATATGATTTGCGGCCGTTGCTGCGGACAGAGTTCAATATCGAGGGTTATCCTTCACCCGAATTTATGGATTTGGTCTTGAAGGTGAAACCGCATCAGGTAACTTTGGTGCCCGACAGCCCTACACAGCTGACTTCAAACGCAGGCTGGGATACCAAGACCCATTTTGACTTCTTGAACGAAGTGTTGGATGAGTTCAACAATGCCGGTATCCGTACTTCCGTATTTGTTTCCACCGATGCCGAAATGATAGAATATGCTGCCAAAGCCGGTGCCGACCGCGTGGAGCTATATACGGAACCTTATGCTACGGCTTATCCCAAAGGACGGGAAGCGGCTGTAGCTCCTTTTGTCGAGGCTGCCAAGGTGGCCCGCAGCTTAGGTCTGGGGCTGAATGCCGGACATGATCTGAGCCTGGTGAATCTGAATTATTTTTATCAAAACATTCCGTGGCTGGACGAGGTGTCCATCGGGCATGCGCTGATTAGTGACGCGTTGTATCTGGGATTGGAGCGTACGGTCAAGGAATATAAAAACTGTCTTCGCTGATGAATGTAATGTTGTTATTGGCCCAAGTGGCTCCGGCACTGACTGACTCTATTGCAGGTGCCAATCCGGTACTGACACAAGTAAACGCTTCCGACGAAATGAATTTATGGAGTATGGCCATCAAAGGTGGCTGGATTATGGTTGTCTTGGGGTTGATGTCCGTACTTTGTTTCTACATCTTGTTTGAACGTAATTATGTTATCCGGAAGGCGGGGAAAGAAGACCCTCAGTTCATGGATAAAATAAAGGATTATATTTTGGGTGGAGAATTGAAAGCTGCCATTGCTTATTGTCGCAGTGTGGATACTCCCTCGGCCCGTATGATTGAAAAGGGTATCAGCCGTTTGGGACGCCCGGTGAACGATGTGCAGGCTGCCATCGAGAATGTGGGTAATATTGAGGTTGCCAAACTGGAGAAGGGAATGACGATTATGGCCACGATTTCCGGTGGCGCTCCTATGCTAGGCTTCCTTGGCACGGTGACGGGTATGGTACGTGCGTTTTGGCAAATGGCAAATGCCGGAAATAATATTGATATAACGTTGCTTTCCGGTGGTATTTATGAGGCGATGATTACTACGGTGGGCGGTTTGATAGTCGGTATTATAGCTATGTTTGCCTACAATTACCTGGTGACATTGATAGATGGCGTGGTCAATAAGATGGAAGCCAAGACAATGGCATTCATGGACTTGTTGAACGAACCGGCGAAATGATTAATTAAAGAATTAAGAATTAAAACTTAAAGGCGTGTTAAAACGTAGAGCTAAAATATCACCCAATTTCAGTATGGCGTCCATGACGGACCTGATTTTCCTGCTGCTGATTTTCTTTATGATAACATCTACCATGGTATCGCCCAATGCTATCAAGGTACTGCTGCCGCAGGGAAAGCAACAGACTTCTGCAAAGCCTTTGACAAGAGTTATCATAGATAAGAATCTGAATTATTATGCTGCTTTTGGCAATGACAAGGAACTGTCTCTGACGCTTGAAGAATTGACTCCTTTCCTACAATCGTGTGCGGAGAGGGAGCCTGAAATGTATATAGCTTTGTATGCTGACGAAACAGTGCCTTACCGGGAAATCGTGAAGGTGCTGAACATTGCAAACGAGAATAAATTCAAGATGGTGCTGGCTACACGACCACCGGAAAACTAAATCGTACATTGTACATGGCTAAATTGTAAATGCAATGGTGAATCGGAAGAAGAAAGGAAAATATATAGGTATGGCAGGTGCACTTGTGGTGCATGTTGCCATTATTGCCCTTCTGATACTGGTAGGATTCACACTGCCGGAACCCTCGGAAGAAGGCGGTGTGCCCGTTATGCTGGGAGAGGTGCCCGATGCACTGGGCCCTGCCGACCCTTCTTTGGTAAAGGTGGATGTCATGCCGGAGGAAACCGCTCCTCAGGTGCAGGAAACGGTGGAGCAGGACATCATTACGCAGGAAACTGAAGAAACCGTTGCCATAAAGCCTAAAGCCGAACCCAAGAAAAAGGAGGAGGTGAAGAAACCGGAAAAGACGGAAGCCGAAAAAGCAGAAGAGGCTCGCAAACTGGCAGCGGCAAAAGCCGAACGGGAACGTAAGGAAGCCGAGGAAGCTGCCCGTAAACGGGTAGCTGGCGCTTTTGGCAAAGGTGCTCAAATGGGCAGTAAAGGCGATACGGAAGGCGAAGGTATTCAAGGAAGTCCTACGGGGAATGCTCCGTCCGGAGCCACTTCGGGTACGGGAGGCTACGGCTCGTTTAATTTGGGCGGACGTTCTCTTGGTGAGGGCGGATTGCCGCGACCGGTATATAATGTGCAGGATGAAGGTAGGGTTGTGGTGACCATCACAGTGAACCCTGCCGGACATGTGATAGCGACCAGCATCAACCGCCAGACCAATACCGTCAATCCCGCATTGCGGAAAGCGGCAGAGGATGCTGCCAATGAAAGCCCGTTTCAATGCGGTAAGCGGCTTGAACAATCAGACGGGAACAATAACGTATTATTTTAATCTAAAATAAGAGGAGGAACAATTATGGGTACAGTTTATGTCTTTTTTGCCGACGGATTTGAAGAAATAGAAGCTTTTACTTCTGTGGATGTGATGAGACGCGCCGGACTGAACGTAGAAATGGTGACGGTAACCCCTGATGAAATAGTGACGGGAGCACACGATGTTCCGGTCTTGTGCGATAAGAATGTAGTGAACTGCGACTTCTTTGATGCAGAGCTTATATTATTGCCTGGCGGTATGCCGGGTGCGTCCACTTTGGAGAAGTGTGGAGAACTGCGTAATCTGTTACTGCGTTTTGCCCAAGAGCAGAAACCGATTGCTGCTATTTGTGCGGCTCCTATGGTATTGGGTAAGCTGGGATTGCTGAAAGGCAAGAAGGCTACTTGCTATCCCGGCTTTGAACAGTATTTGGAAGGTGCCGAATGTACGGGTGCTCCGGTAGAAAGAGACGGCAATATCATCACTGGTAAAGGACCGGGCGCTGCCATGGAGTTTGCATTGGCCGTAGTGGAACTGTTGCAGGGCAAAGAGAAGGTGCAGGAACTGAAAGAAGCCATGTGCGTAACAGATTTATGATTTTAAATCATAAATCATAAATCATAAATCATAAATCATAAATGGTTCAGTATGCTCTGATTGTTGCCGGTGGCAAGGGCTTGCGCATGGGGACCGAACTCCCCAAACAGTTTCTCCCGATAGGGGGGAAACCTGTTTTGATGCGCACTCTGGAGGCGTTTTATGACTACAATGCTGAGATACGGATAATATTGGTGCTTCCCCACAGCCAGCAGGATTACTGGAGGCTGCTGTGCAGGGAGTACCGTTTTTCATTGCCGCATGCCATTGCAGATGGAGGGGAGACGCGGTTCCACTCTGTAAAGAACGGTTTGGCTTTGGTCAAGACACCAGCTTTAGTCGGTGTGCACGATGGGGTGCGTCCGTTCGTGGCCCGGGAAGTGATTGCACGCTGTTATGACTTGGCGGCCGAAAAAAAGGCCGTAATTCCGGTAATCGGTGTGGTGGAGACCGTTCGCCGTATGGAAGGGAAAGGCAGTGTGACTGTCGGCAGGGATGATTATAGATTGGTGCAGACTCCCCAGGTTTTTGATGCGGAACTGCTGAAAGCGGCATACGAGCAGCCTTATGCACCCCATTTTACCGATGATGCTTCTGTGGTGGAGGCATTGGGCGTATCTGTCTTTTTGACGCCGGGAAATCGGGAAAACATTAAAATAACCACTCCTTTTGATTTAAAAATAGCCACAGCTCTGATAGGTTCATGTTCGATTTAGCCACGCGTGACATAAAATATTTGTCGGGCGTCGGGCCGCAGCGTGCTTCGGTGCTCAATAAGGAATTGGGCATTTATTCCTTGCACGATTTGCTATATTACTTTCCATATAAATATGTAGACCGTAGTCGGATTTATTATATTCAGGAGATCGATGGGACAATGCCCTATATTCAGCTGAAAGGTGAAATACTAAGTTTTGAGATGGCTGGAGAAGGGCGCCAGCGCAGGTTGATTGCTCATTTCTCGGACGGTACGGGGGTGGTGGACTTGGTTTGGTTCCAGGGCATCAAATATTTGGTTGGGAAGTATAAAGTGCATCAGGAATATATTGTGTTCGGAAAACCGACCTTCTTCAATGGTAGAATCAATATGGCTCATCCGGATATAGACTCTGCTTCGGATTTGAAATTGTCGTCCATGGGGTTACAACCTTATTATAATACGACTGAAAAGATGAAACGGAGTTCTCTCAATTCGCATGCCATCGAGAAGATGATGAATACGGTGGTGCAGCAGTTGCGTGAGCCGTTGCCCGAGACCCTTTCTCCCGCTATACTTGCCGAGCATCATCTGATGCCGTTGACGGAAGCTTTGGTCAATATACACTTTCCCGCTAATCCGGATTTATTGCGTAAGGCACAGTATCGGCTGAAGTTTGAGGAGCTCTTTTACGTACAGTTGAATATCCTGAGGTATGCAAAAGACCGTCAGCGGAAATATCGCGGTTATATTTTTGAAAGGGTGGGCGAAGTGTTCAATGCCTTCTACTCCCGTAATCTTCCTTTTGAACTGACCAATGCACAGAAGCGGGTATTGAAGGAAATCCGTAAGGATGTAGGCTCAGGAAAGCAGATGAACCGCTTGCTGCAAGGGGATGTGGGAAGTGGCAAGACGCTTGTCGCACTGATGAGCATGTTGATGGCGCTCGATAATGGTTTTCAGGCATGCATGATGGCACCTACCGAGATCTTGGCAAATCAGCACTATGAAACCATCCGTGAGCTGCTGTATGGAATGGAGGTACGTGTGGAACTGTTGACCGGTTCTGTTAAGGGCAAGCGGCGCGAAGCTATCCTTGCCGGTTTGTTGACAGGAGACATACATATCTTAATAGGTACTCATGCCGTTATTGAAGATACGGTGAATTTTGCTTCGCTCGGTTTGGTTGTGATTGACGAGCAGCATCGTTTCGGTGTGGCCCAACGGGCACGCTTGTGGACAAAGAATGTACAACCTCCCCATGTATTGGTGATGACGGCAACCCCGATTCCCCGTACATTGGCAATGACGCTTTATGGCGACCTGGATGTGTCTGTTATCGATGAATTGCCTCCCGGACGTAAACCGATTGTCACTCTTCATCAGTTTGATAGCCGTCGGATAAGTTTATATCAGTCCATGCATAAGCAGATTGCCGAAGGCCGGCAGGTCTATATTGTCTACCCGCTGATTAAGGAAAGCGAAAAGATTGACTTAAAGAACCTTGAAGAAGGGTATCTGCATGTTTGTGAAGAGTTTCCCGAGTGTAGGGTTTGCAAGGTACATGGAAAGATGAAACCTGCTGAAAAGGATGCTCAGATGCAATTGTTCGTATCCGGCGAGGCACAGATAATGGTGGCTACCACCGTGATTGAGGTAGGTGTAAATGTGCCCAATGCTTCGGTGATGGTGATTGAGAACGCCGAGCGTTTCGGGCTGTCCCAGCTTCATCAGCTTCGGGGACGTGTAGGACGTGGAGCTGACCAGTCCTATTGTATCCTGGTTACCGGCTACAAGTTGGCAGAGGATACAAGGAAGCGTTTGGAGATAATGGTGCGGACTAATGACGGCTTTGAAATAGCGGAAGCAGACTTGAAATTGCGTGGTCCTGGAGATTTGGAAGGGACACAGCAGAGCGGCATTGCTTTCGATCTGAAGATTGCCGATATAGCCCGTGACGGACAACTGCTGCAATATGTCCGTGAAGTAGCGCAAACGGTGGTGGATGCAGATCCGCATGGCATGTTGCCTGAGAACGAGGTCTTGTGGCGACAACTGAAAGCGTTGAGAAAAACGAACGTTAATTGGGCTGCCATTAGCTAAAAAACGGTTAAACATGCACTTTTATTGCATTTTATGTTGTAAAACATGTTTGCTTGTAAATCTCCTATCTATAGGGAATTAAGACATCTTTGCGAGCTTTACATTTTCCTCCTCTTCGAAAAAATAGTTAATGACTGATGTCGTTTTTCAGAGAGAAATGTTACCTTTGGGAGAATTTTTGAAAATCAATCTGGATATTCGCGTAGAACAAGTGGTGTTTGATTTGCCGAGATACTTGCAACGGATATCAAAATGAATGACGAAACGGATGAATTTTAATTGGATAAAAACTGCTTTATTGGCTGCGACGGCAATGGTTAGCTTGAATTCTTTCTCTCAGGACTTGATTGCCCGCCAAGCCCCCGTCGACAGAAAACTTAAGAGTGTAGATTCACTGGCTTTGCAAAAACAGATACGTGCGGAACAATCATTGTATCCGGGTTTAGATTTGTATCCCAACTGGAACAACGAATTCGTACAAGCCTATGGCAATGCGATTGTGCCTGAGAGCTATACATTTGATTTGACCGGTTTCTGTATGCCTACTCCCAATACCCGTATCACGGATGTATTCGGTTACCGTCCCCGGAGAAGAAGAGCTCATTATGGTTTGGATATCAAGGTGTATGTAGGCGATACAATCCGTGCGGCTTTTGATGGAAAAGTGCGCGTTGTCAAGAATCAAGGTCGTCGTGGATACGGCAAATACGTTGTTATTCGTCACGACAATGGTTTGGAAACCGTTTACGGACACTTGTCTAAACAATTAGTTGATACAAACCAGTTGGTAAAAGCCGGCGAACCGATTGCATTGGGAGGAAATACCGGACGTTCTACCGGTTCACACCTTCACTTTGAAACCCGTTTCTTGGGTATTCCCATCAATCCTGCGCTTATGTTTGATTTTGAAAAGCAGGATATCGTAGCTGATTCCTATACTTTCCATAAGACAAAAGGCTCTTCCGGTACGGCGCGTAGCATGGCATCGGGTGAAGGTCTGTTCTATAAGGTGAAGAAGGGAGATACATTGGGCAGGATTGCCGCCCGTCAGGGAACCTCTGTAGACAAGCTCTGCAAGCTGAACAGAATTACGCGTAAAACAATCCTGAGACCGGGACAAGTATTACGCTGCTCATAAAAACGTAAACAATCTCTATAGAAGAGGGTACTTTAATAGATTTTAGAGTGCCCTCTTTTCTTTTCTTTAATTATTCCTATCTTTGCAGCGCACTGTGAAAATAGGCTGTATTCCAGCATAAACAAGCAAGGAAATGAAAGATACCAAGCAACAGTTTGAACATGTCATTGCGGTTTGCCGTGACTTGTTCTCCAAAAAACTTCATGATTACGGTCCGGCGTGGCGCATTCTTCGTCCGTCTTCTGTGACAGACCAGATATTCATCAAAGCTAACCGCATCAGAAGCATTGAAACGAAAGGAGTGACTTTGGTAGATGAAGGCATCCGTTCTGAATTCATAGCTATTGTCAACTACGGAATTGTAGGGTTGATACAGTTGGAGCTTGGATATGCCGAGGCTGCCGATATGACCAATGAAGAGGCATTGGTGCTGTATGATAAATATGCCAAAACCTCTTTGGAGTTGATGCTTGCCAAAAATCATGACTATGATGAGGCTTGGCGCAGTATGCGTATCAGTTCGTATACGGATTTGATATTGATGAAGATTTATCGGACAAAGCAGATTGAAAGCTTGTCCGGAGTGACTTTGGTTTCGGAAGGTATTGATGCCAATTATATGGATATGATTAACTATTCTGTATTTGGTTTAATTAAGATTGAATTTGGAGATTGACAAGAAACATATTATCAGGAAAGTTTGGGTGAACCTCTGCCGTTTTCTGTTGGGGGCTTTGTTCATATTTTCCGGATTTGTGAAAGCCGTTGATCCGTTGGGCTTCTTCTATAAAATTCAAGATTACTTGACGGCTTTCGGCATGATTTCCTGGTTTCCTTCTTATGCACCTTTGCTGGTAGGGATAGTGTTGTCTGCCATAGAGTTTAGTGTAGGTGTTTTCTTGTTTTTGGGTATACGCCGGAAGGTGGCATCTGCATTGGCGTTATTGCTGATGGCTGTAATGACTCCGCTAACACTTTATTTGGCTTTGGCGAATCCGGTATCTGACTGCGGATGTTTCGGTGATGCGTGGATATTGACCAATTGGCAGACTTTCGGCAAGAACGTAGTCTTGTTGGTGGCGGCAGTATCTGTATTCAAGTGGCAGGATTTACTGGTACGTTTCATTACTCCGAAGATGGAGTGGATGATTTCCATGTATACGTTTCTATTTGTGTTTGCGTTGTCCTTCTATTGCCTGGAGAATTTGCCGATACTTGATTTCCGACCTTACAGAATTGGAGCGAATATCAAGGAGGGCATGGAAATTCCGGAAGGTGCTAAACCAAGCGTGTTTGAAAGCCGGTTCATTTTGGAAAAAGGAGGAAAGCGTCAGGAATTTACATTGGACAACTATCCGGACAGTACATGGACGTTTGTAGAATCACATACGATACTGAAGGAAAAAGGTTATGAACCTCCCATTCATGATTTTTCCATGATGAGTCTGGATACATGGGAAGATATAACGGACAGCGTACTGTCGGATAAAGGATATACGTTTCTGCTGGTTGCCCATCGGATAGAAGGAGCGGACGACAGTAACATCGACCTTATCAATGAAATATACGATTACAGTGTGGAGCATGGTTATGGCTTTTATGCCTTGACTTCATCTCCGGAAGACGAGATAGAATTGTGGCGTGACAAGACTGGAGCAGAATACCCTTTCTGCCAGACAGATGATATTACGCTGAAGACCATTATCCGTTCAAATCCTGGTCTGTTGTTGGTAAAGGACGGAACAATTTTGAATAAGTGGAGTGACAACCGGCTGCCTGATGAATATGTGCTGACCGATAGCCTGGACAAGTTGGAATTGGGCAAGCAGAAACAGGAAAGTGACTTACAAACAATAGGCTATGTGTTGCTGTGGTTCATCCTTCCTCTGATGATGGTGCTTTGTGTCGATATTTTAGTCGTAAGGCGTCGGGAGAAACAACGCCTCAGACAACAATAGTATCAAATAGTAAATAGTAAATTGTCAAATAGTAAATACATTAACCCTTTTAATAATAAAAAAAAATGAGAAAAAACATTGTTGCAGGAAACTGGAAAATGAACAAAACCCTCCAAGAGGGTATTGCTCTTGCAAAAGAACTGAATGAAACATTGGCTAACGAAAAGCCTAACTGTGATGTAATCATCTGTACTCCGTTTATCCACCTGGCATCTGTTACTCCTTTGGTAGACGCTGCCAAGATTGGTGTAGGTGCAGAAAACTGTGCAGACAAGGAGTCAGGCGCATATACCGGCGAAGTATCAGCTGCTATGGTTGCTTCTACTGGTGCAAAATATGTCATTCTGGGTCACTCTGAACGTCGTGCTTACTATGGTGAAACAGTTGCTATTCTGGAAGAAAAAGTAAAATTGGCTTTGGCTAACGGTCTGACTCCGATTTTCTGTATCGGTGAGGTATTGGAAGAACGTGAAGCAAACAAGCAGAATGAAGTGGTAGCTGCTCAGCTGGCTTCTGTATTCTCTTTGTCTGCCGAAGATTTCTCTAAGATTATCTTGGCTTACGAGCCGGTTTGGGCTATCGGTACCGGTAAGACTGCTACTGCAGAACAAGCACAGGAAATCCACGCTTTCATCCGTTCATTGATTGCTGAAAAGTATGGTAAGGAAATCGCTGACAACTGCTCTATCCTTTATGGTGGTAGCTGCAAGCCCTCCAATGCAAAGGAATTGTTTGCCAACCCGGATGTTGACGGCGGTCTGATTGGCGGTGCTGCCTTGAAGGTTTCTGACTTCAAGGGTATCATCGATGCCTTTAATTAATGGATAATGGAGGATTGATAATTGATAATGGGGATGTGCCCGTTGTCAGTTATCAATTCCCTTTGTTTTTCATTATCAATTATCTACTATCAATTATCAATTATGAAAAAGCTTGGTTTACTTTTAGTTGCATGTTTCGTTTTTGCAACGATTTCTGTAGCGCAGAACAATATTGTGAAAAGCCTGGAACGTAATGTACCAGGACAAGGCAGGGTGACTATCCATCAAGATGCGCGCATTGCGGCATTGATAGGTTCAGAATATGTACCTGCCGGTTCGGATGAGCAGAAAGTAATTAAAAGTTCGGGTTACCGCATACAGGTTTATGCAGGGAATAATACCCGTCAGGCCAAGAACGAAGCTTATGCGGTAGCTACCCGCATCAAGGAACATTTCCCCGAACTTACAGTTTATACCTCTTTCAATCCTCCTCGCTGGTTGTGCCGTGCAGGAGATTTCCGCAGTATCGAAGAAGCGGATGCCATGATGCGTCAGTTGCGGGCTACCGGTGTATTCAAGGAAGTCTCTATTGTGAAAGAGCAGATAAATATCCCTTTATAAAGAATATCATGTTAGGAAAAGAAGAAATTGTATCTCCTTCATTGGATGAACTGAAGGAACATTATCACCGCATCCTTACTCTGCTGGGTGAAGATGCCGGACGTGAAGGTTTGCAGAAGACACCTGAACGGGTGGCGAAGGCCATGTTGTCGTTGACGAAAGGGTATCATATGGACCCGCACGAGGTACTTCGTTCAGCCAAGTTTCAAGAAGAATACAGTCAGATGGTGATTGTGAAAGACATTGATTTCTTCTCACTTTGCGAACATCACATGCTTCCCTTCTACGGAAAGGCACATGTGGCATATATTCCTAACGGCTATATTACCGGACTGAGCAAGATAGCCCGCGTAGTGGATATTTTCTCTCACCGCCTGCAAGTGCAGGAACGTATGACTCTCCAAATAAAAGAATGTATTCAGGAGACGCTGAATCCGCTGGGGGTTATGGTTGTTGTGGAGGCTAAACACATGTGCATGCAGATGCGCGGAGTAGAGAAACAGAACTCCATTACCACTACATCCGATTTTACCGGAGCATTCAACCAAGCGAAGACCCGCGAGGAATTTATGAATTTAATCAGGCATAATTCTTGATGGAAAACTCTCCGAATTGAATTTAAAAATTCAGGATGACTCTGTCTCCCAGTCGCTTTGCCATGATGCTTTTTACTTTGTTCAATTCGTTGTAGCGCTCCATGATACTGTTGCATTGAGTTTCATCGTTGGCTATGGTAGGGTTTTGTAATGCAAATAGAGTATGCTTCAATTCTTCGCAGACGATGGCATATTTGAAGTTAATCATTAACCGTGGTATTAGCTCATAAAGGCGTTCTTCGTCCGTCACCATTTGTTCTATCTGTGATTTCCTTAACTGATAGCGGTTGCTGATAAGCTCCACGCTCAGCTTGCTGATGACGGGGTCGGGATGCGCCACAAAATACCGTTCGGCAGTAAAGCCCTCATTGTGGATACGTTCGGCAGCCTCTGTCAGGATTTGCCGGTGAAGCGGATTATGGAAGGCAAGCTCGTCTTCTTTTAAATCATTGACTATATATTCAGTTACAGTGATAGGAGTTTCCTGCCCCTCTTCATTGGTGACATTGCACATCACCCGCTCGCCATAGAGCACTACCATCTTCAGAATAAGCCGTTCGTATTTATAGAACTCCTGGCCTTCCTTGCCTTCCTGCGGGATGAAGGATACATATTCTTCCTGGGGTAGAAAAGGTGGAGGTGTTTCGGAAGGGAGACTGGCAGGCAGTGATTCGGGCGTGTAGCCGATAACTTGCTGTGCGTCGGGGGGGGCAACTGTGGCTGTTTGACTGCCATTGATGCCTGCTTCTGCATTGGCTCTTGAGGCATTGGCCGACCGACGCTCACGTTCTGCTCGCTCAGCTTGTTGCTCGGCTTGCTTTTCGCGACGTTTGGCAACCTCAGAAACCAGCAGTTTGTCTTCTACGTGCAGTAATTGGGCGCACTCCTTGATATAGACATCGCGCACAATGGCTTCGGGAATGATGGAAATGCTCTGCACAAGGTTTCCTATAAGCTCGGCGCGCTTGATGGGGTCTTTTCCTGCATCTTCAAGCAACAGATTGGTTTTAAAGCGGATAAAGTCCGTTTCATTCTCTTGTATGAAATTCTGGAATTCCGTCGCATTGTGTTTGCGAGCAAAGGAGTCCGGGTCGTCCCCGTCGGGCAGGAGGCAAACTTTGACGTTCATGCCTTCTTCTAGCAACATGTCAATACCTCGGATAGAGGCCTTTATACCGGCAGCATCACCGTCGTAAAGTACTGTCATATTGTTGGTGAAGCGATGAATCATCCGGATTTGTCCGGGTGTCAATGCTGTACCCGAAGAAGCAACCACATTCTCTATGCCCGATTGGTGCATGGAAATGACGTCTGTATAACCTTCGACCAGAAAGCAACGATCTTGTTTCATAATGGCTTGTTTGGCAAAGTATATGCCGTACAGCTCGTTGCTTTTATGATAAATTTCCGATTCAGGCGAGTTGACGTACTTTACCTTGACGCCTTTGGTGGCACCGGCAAGCACACGTCCTCCGAAAGCTACCACCTTGCCGGAGAGAGTGTGTACCGGAAAGATGACCCGCCCCCAGAAGCGGTCACGCAGTCGGTGGTCGTCTGTTTCGTAGCAGAGGCCGGTCTTGACGAGATAGTCTTTTTTGTATCCTTTCTTTAGGGCTTCTTGAGCGAGTGCATCGTGGCTCTCGGTACAGTAACCTAACTGGAACTTCTCGATGATGTCATCGCGGAAGCCGCGGCTGCGGAAATAGGCCATACCGATACTCCGTCCGTCTATGTGGTTCTTTAGGATGTTCTGGAAGTAGTCGCGGGCAAAGTTGTTTACGATGAAGAGGCTTTCCCGTTCGCTCTGTGCTATCTTCTCCTCACTGGATAGTTCGCGTTCTTTGATTTCAATGCCGTATTTCTTAGCAAGATATTTCAGTGCCTCAGGATAAGACATCTGTTCGTGTTCCATGATGAAATGCACTACATTTCCTCCTTTTCCGCAGGCAAAGCACTTGCAGAGCCCTTTGGCGGGGGATACATAGAAGGAAGGGGTTTTGTCATCGTGGAAGGGACACAGTCCTACATAATTCACACCGCGTTTGCGCAGGGTAACGAAGTCCGATACGACATCGTATATTTGTGCGGCATCAAGAATTCTGTCTATAGTGGGTTGGTCTATCATGAAAGCGGTTCTATTAACAGTGCAAAGATAAAAAAATCCCTCGTTGAGGACGAGGGAACCTGATGTTTTCACAATGGACATTTATCTATTTAATCTTTTCTCTGATTTTGGTCAGATACTTCTTCATGCCTTCCGCATCCTTGTTGTTGATGATTTCCAGCAGATTCTTCAGTTCCAGACGGATGTTCTCCACTTGTGAGGGAGTGCGCGGGTTGAAGAGAATTTCTTGGAGCAGGTAATCGTCTTCACTCAGCAATCCTTTGGCGATAGCCATGTGCTTTTTGAATGTAGTGCCGGAGCTTCTGGGTTCATGACTGCCGAAAATACGAAGGTAGAAACAAAAGGGATGGACAGCGAATAGGCTACAGTCTCATCATGTTCGTCGAATGTATATTCAAAGATATTTAGCTTCATTGTCTGGTAAAGGTCTTAAAGAAAATTTTTCCCAAGTGGTCACCTTCGCTGATGATGATGGCATTCTCGTATTCAGATTACTAAGACTGGCAAAAGTCGGGCCGAACATGGGGTGTGTCGATACATATCGGAAACCGCTTTCTTCGTAAAAATTTCTTCAATCCGGTCTTTACCGAAGCAATGTCACTGATGATGCAGTCCTTAGGCAGTACTGGCAGCACTTGGCGGAAGGCGTCCAGTGTGTATTTCACCGTAGCTGCATTGATGACTAGTTCTGGTTCGAATTCCTTGATTTCTTCCAATGTAGTGAAACGGTAGGTGTTGTAGACAAAACGCAGTTGGTGCGGGTTAACGTCGAACACAGCCGTCTCGTGCTGGAAACTCAATATATCTGTAAAGAAAGAGCCCATTTTTCCGGCTCCAAGTATTAATATTCTCATGATGTTTAATGTGCTAATGTGTTAATGTGCTGATGTGCTAATTGCCATGCGGCATTACTGCGCAGCCAATTAGCACATTGGCACATTAGTACATTAAATAATTACTTATTTATAATTTCCATTTGTTGCCTCACACTCTCTTCGTGTATCGCCTCAAATACCTTTTTGATGAACTCGGCATCCATACCGCACAATGCACCTTGCGAGCCGCGTTTCTCAAGGATTTCGTTGTAGCGTCCGGTTTGTAGGATGGTCATATCATGTTCCTTTTTGTAAGTGCCGATTTCTCGTGCCACACGCATTCGCTTGGCCAGCTCTTGAATGAGATTGTTATCACATTCGTCAATCTGCTTACGTAATTCACTGAGGTTTTCAGTGCTTTGCGTTTCCTTGCGGATGACGAGCAGGTTGAGGATGTAATCTAGCACATCCGGAGTTACTTGTTGTGCTGCATCGCTCCAGGCACAATCCGGGTTGCAGTGACTCTCGATAATCAGTCCGTTGAAGCCCAAATCCATAGCTTGCTGGCAGAGTGGAGCTACCAGTTCGCGCTTTCCACCTATATGGCTGGGGTCGCAGATGATGGGCAGGTTCGGGATGCGTCGGCGCAACTCAATGGGGATATGCCATTGGGGCAAGTTACGGTAGAGCTTCTTGTCATAGCTGCTGAATCCGCGGTGGATGGCACCTAGGCGTTTCAGGCCTGCATTGTTGATGCGTTCCAAAGCTCCAATCCAGAGCTCCAAGTCGGGATTTACCGGATTCTTTACCAGTACCGGGATATCGACGCCTTTCAGTGCATCAGCAATTTCTTGTACGGCGAAAGGGTTGGCGGTGGTACGTGCACCTACCCAAAGAAGGTCAACTCCAGCCTTTAGGCATTCGTATACATGTTTGGCGGTGGCTACTTCGGTGGAAACGTACATGCCGGTTTCCTTCTTTACCTCTTTCAGCCAGGCAAGGCCGTCTACACCGATGCCTTCGAAACCGCCCGGTTTGGTACGCGGTTTCCAGATGCCGGCACGGAATAGTTTGATGCCTTTGTCTGCCAGTTGTTTGGCAGTGCTCATTACTTGTTCTTCTGTCTCTGCGCTACAAGGGCCGGCAATGATGAGGGGGCGTTTGTCCTCAATGCCGGGAAGGGTGATGGGTTCTAATTCGAGTTCCATATTCTTTGTTTATTAGTTTTTTAAAGTTTGTTGTATGAATGTCTCTTTTTCACTGTCCGTTTTCCTATATGGGAATCGTCGTTTCCCTATATGGGAACTATCGTTACCCTATATGGAAAATGCATTTACCTGCCTTTGAAAATACAGGTAAACATAAGGGTATGATTCTTAATATACTATATCCTATGTGCTAATTCATTATCTCCTTGATGCGGCTCAATGCTTCTGCCAGCTTTTGGTCCTTGCAGCAGAGGGAGATGCGGATGTATCTCTTGCCGTTGCTGCCGAAGATAAATCCCGGGGTGATGAATACACGCGCCTTGTGCAGCACGCGTTCCGTCAGCTCCTCCACATCTGCACAGGTGTCGGGTATTTTGCCCCAGAGGAACATGCCTACCTGGTTTTCATCGTACGTGCATCCCAGGGTGTGCATGATTTCGCCTGCCAGCCTGCGGCGGTTGCGGTAGTTGGCGTTGTTGCCGTCATACCAGTCGTGTTCGGCTTCCAGTGCAGTGGCGGCGGCGAGTTGCATGGCGCGGAACATGCCGCTGTCGATGTTGCTCTTCACTTTTAGTATCCATTGCACGAAGTCGGCATTAGAGGCAAGCATGCCGATACGCCAGCCCGGCATGTTGTGGCTCTTGCTCATGGAGTTGAACTCTATGCAACACTCCTTGGCGCCGGGGATGCTGAGGATACTGATGGGGTGTTCGTTCAGGATGAAGCTGTAAGGGTTGTCGTTCACGATGACGATGTCCTTGCGGCGGGCAAAGTCTACCAACTTCCGGTATAGTTCGGGGTGGCATTGGCTCCGGTGGGCATGTTGGGATAGTTGGTCCACATCAGCTTCACGCGGCTCATGTCCATTTGTTCCAGCTCGTCGAAGTCGGGCATCCAGCCGTTTTCTTCTTTTAGGTTGTAGTTCACCACTTCGGCACCGAGAATCTTGCTCAATGAGGTGTAGGTGGGATACCCCGGATTGGGCACCAGCACTTGTTCGCCGGGGTTGACAAAAGCAAGCGTCACGTGCAGGATGCCTTCTTTGGAACCGATAAGCGGTTGTATCTCTGTGTTGGGATTCAATGCTACGCCGTACCACTTCTCGTACCACCGGGCAAAGGCTTGGCGCAGTTCGGGGATGCCCACGTAGGGCATGTAGCCGTGTCCATCCGGGTTGCAGGCGGCTTCGCAGAGCGTTTGGATGGTCTTTTCAGAGGGTGGCATGTCAGGGCTTCCGATGCCCAGACTGATGACATCCTTGCCTTCGGCGTTCATTTGCGCCACTTCTTTCAGTTTCTTCGAGAAGTAGTATTCGCTTACGCTTGCCAGACGTTCGGCTGGCTTTATCTTAGATGTTTGATTTTCCATCTTCATATTCTCCTAATATTTTTAGTTCTTTGGTCAGCGGTGTGATTGCTGCGATAGATTGTTTGTATCTCAGTACATTGTCGAACACGACATCTACGTAAAACTGATACTCCCATTCCCGTCCGATGATGGGGAGGGACTGTATTTTGGTCAGATTGATTCTGTAGAAGGACAAGATGGACAATACTTGAGAAAGGCTTCCTTCGGTGTGGGGCAGTGTGAACACCATGCTGGCCTTGTTGACATCCTTGCTGCGGTGCCGGTTCAGTTCATCCACCTGCCAAGGGTCGGCTACCACAAGGAAGCGGGTGAAGTTGTGCTTGTTTGTTTCGATGCCTTCCTGCAGAATCTTCATGCCATAACGCTCTGCGGCTGCTTTGGAGCAGATGGCAGCATGGCCTTTCAGGTTTTCTTTTTGGATGATTTCGGCACTGCGGGCGGTATCTTCGCCTTCCACCACTTTTATACTGGGGTGCTGTCCGAGGAATTCACGGCATTGCATCAGGGCGATAGGGTGGGAGTTGACTTCGGTAATGTCAGCCCAGTCTTCATCGGGCAGGCAGACAAAACTATGGGAAATGCGCAGCTTGTACTCGCCAACAATCTGTGCACCACTTTGGCGTAATAGCTCATTGTTATGTAGCAAACTACCTGCAATGGTGTTTTCTATTGCCAGCATTCCTATGGTCTGACTGTCTTTTTTGATGGCACTGAACACGTCTTCAAAGTTGGCGCAACAGATTAATTCTATTTCTTCTCCTTCGAAGTACTTGTGTGCGGCGATGTCGTGATACGAGCCTAATATTCCTTGAATGGCTACCTTTCTCATTATTCTTTATTTTCTTGGTTATGCTATAAAAAAAATCCCGCTTCCATACGATGGAGCGGGATTCTGTATATTTACTTGTTTCTCTATTCAGTCCTTAAGCATCACTGTCACTTGATACATACAAACTCCCGCTCTACTTTCTGGCTAAAGTAAAAGTAAAAAAAGAAGTAATATGCATAAGTAAATGACTTCATACTTGTATTCTCTGTTTTTGAATTACGCGACAAAAGTAATGCTTTTCTTTTATATACAAACAAAAAACAATGTTTTTTTAGGGATAGTAGCAATTTAACTTATTTCCCTTTAATTTGTACAATGACTTGAACCGGACGATGGTCGGATGAAATGGTGTCTTCTATGACTTTCCGGTATTGTACGTCAAACCGATACCCATTCTTGGAATAGCCGTAGATGTAGTCTATACATCGGTTGGGACGGTCTGCCGGGAAAGTATAAGAGGTTGTGTCATTGAGGGTGGCAAAATGTTTTGCCAATTCCAGCTGGGGAGCGCTTGCTGGTGCAGAGTTCATGTCGCCTGCCATAAAGATGGGCTTATCGACGTTTTGCAAGGCTTTTTCTATCAATGGTACGGCAAGGAGCTGGTCTTCTGGAGTGAGGGACTGGTGTGTGGCACAAAATACATAATCTTTAAATTCTGCAATAATGAGGGTACGTTTTTCTTCCCGTCCGGGCATTGGAATGATTTTGTATTTTATGGGTATCTCTCTGGAGAGGATTCCGATGCCGTAGCTTCCACCCTGAAAAGGAATGGCTGCTGCATAAGTCCCGTGCATTCCGGTCAGTTTTTCTAGTTCTCCGAGAGCATGGATTCCTTTGTTGCGCACCGTTACACTGTCAAGTTCCTGCAGGGCGACTATGTCCGGAGAAGTTTGACTGATAACATTGGCAATGCGTCGGTAATTGTACTCCTTGTCCATACCGATACAATTATGTACGTTATAGGACAATATGTTCACTTGCTGTGCATGGGCAGGTGCGAACATCAGTACAAAAAGTACTGATAGAAATAAATTTCGTTTCATTGGCGGCAATAATTGAATTTGTTATAATCCTAGGATATTACCGGTACTTCCCTCCGGTTGGTTACCATATTGTCCGTTAAAGTTCTGTATCTCTTTAGGATTGAGTTCCAGTCCTTTCTTCATGTCCTCCGCAGAGCCTTCCTTGTCTCCGTTCAGCAACTTGGCACGTCCGCGCTCATGATAGGCCTCTGCGAAATTAGGGTTCAGTTCTGTGGCTTCCGTAAAGAGCTCGATGGCTTCTGCCAGCTTGTTTTGGGTGATGTAAAGCTGTCCTAAGTAGAGGAAGGCTTGTTCGTTAAAGGGATTCAACTCCGTCACTTTCTGATAACTGCTTTCTGCTTTTTCTTTGTCTCCCGTAGCTTCTTCTATCTTTCCACGGAGCAAGATGGCACTTTCGTCTTCCGGGTCTTGTGCCAGAATGGTGTCTATGTCTTCCATCGCTTCCTTGTATTGCTGCATTTGGACCAGTGCTTCGGCACGGAGCAGACGGGCTTCGGTAAAATCATCTTTCAGTACGATGGCTTTCGTAAGATGAGCGATGCACATGATGCCGTCTCCTTGTCCCTTGTTTGCTTTGCCTAGCAGGTAGTGTGCCATGGCGTTGCCCTCTTCTATTTCGATAGCTTTCTTTGCCGCTCCTGCCATGGCAGGATAGTCTTCCTGCATGTAGCATACGTTGGCAAGACTGAGGTAGGTGGAGGTATGTTCCGGCTCTATTTCGGTCATGCGTTCCAGTAGTTTGTGTGCCTCGTCCAGTTCGTTGGTCTGGGTGTAGACTTGGGCAAGGTAGCCCATGGTTTCAAAGTCTTCCTGAATGGCAAGGGCTTCAATGAAGCATTTGATGGCGTAGTCTGTACGGCCCATGCGTTGTGCACGCATACCGTCATACTTGAATATCTCAAAATTCTTCTGCTCGTTTTTTTGTTTCTCATTTGTCGGACTGTCTGACTTGCCGGAGAAAAAAAATTTAAAGAATCCCATAGGTGATTAAAAATTAAAGAATTAAAAAATAAAAAGGAAAAGGAGGAGCATGGCTGATAAGAGATGTTCCTCGTCAGCGGCAGGACATTCTTTTCCAACGGCAAAAGTAATGAATTATTTTTTGATTTGAAGCATTCCGTTGACAGCAATTACCTTGCCTTCGTCCAACAATTCATGTAACACATCGATGAGCATGTTTTTATCGTCCGGTATCTGTTCTGCCAAAGTGGCTGGAGTTTGTTGTTTATCAGATAGGGCTTGAAGAATCTTTTCAGAAAATTCCTTTTCCGAAAGGTGGCCGGAAGGTTTCTTGTTCTTCAAATTGATGCAAGTGTCGCACTGCCCGCAGTTATGCTCGTTCTTCTCTCCGAAGTAGTGTAGCAGCATCCGGCTACGGCACACGGTATCGCTGCTCACGTAATCCAGCATGGCACTTATGCGTTTCTCATATCGCTCTTTGCGTTCCTCGTACACGGTGGGAGGGATTTGCAGGTGGCGCATTTCAACCCTCTCTCGCGTGTATATTATATATGGTGTCTTTTTGCGGGGGATGTAACTGACGATATGTAGCTTGGCTAGGTGGATGAGCTGTTCATACACTTGCCGGCGTGTGAGTCCGGTGCATATGGCCAGTGAATCTTCATTGATGAAAGCATGGTCTGTGAAGACCCCGGTATAGGAGCGGAGAATGGTTTGGATGAGTTTGTCCATATCTTCGCCGAGTTCCCTTAGTTTATAAAGTTCGTCTCGTCGGATAGTGAACAGTAGACGGGATGCATTGTCTTGTTCGTCTGTATATTCCAAGTATCCCGCTTGTGTCAGAATCTTCAAAGCACTGTCCACGGGAACGGGGAAGTACTTGAACTTTCGGCAAAAGTCTTCTATATTGAACTCGCGTACACAGCCTTGTCCATCTCCCATTGCCATCTGGTAATAGTATTGAAGATGCTCATATACTTCCTTTATATACTCTTTTTCAGGAAAGGTGTCGGGAATGCGTTTGTGCAGTGTTGCCTTATCCGACTTGGCGTAAAGGATGACCGCGTAGGCTTTTTGTCCGTCCCTTCCGGCACGTCCTGCTTCCTGGAAGTAGGCTTCTATGGAATCGGGCAGATCCATGTGGATGACAATCCGTACATCCGGTTTGTCGATACCCATACCGAATGCATTGGTGGCGACCATGACACGGCTTTCTCCTGTTTGCCAGCGTTGTTGGCGGATGTCTTTGGTGGCGTTATCCAGTCCGGCATGGTAGAAATCTGCGGTGATGTCTTCGTTGTGCAGCAGTTCGGTAATTTCCTTGGTGCGGCGGCGGTTGCGCACATAGATGATGGCGCTTCCGGGCATACGGCGCAGGATGTGCAACAGCTCTCCCGTCTTGTTTTCCGTCTTGCGGACGATATAGGCAAGGTTTTTGCGTTCGAAACTCATGCGGAACACATTTTCCTCACGGAAATGCAAACTGGCCTGGATATCTTTCACTACTTCCGGAGTGGCGGTGGCTGTCAATGCCAGGATGGGGATGCCGGGCAGCAGTTTGCGTATTTCGGCTATCTTCAGATAGGCAGGACGGAAATCGTAACCCCATTGTGATATGCAGTGGCTTTCGTCTACTGTAATCATACTGATTTTCATCTTCTGCAGTTTGGTGCGGAAGATTTCGGTATCGAGCCTTTCGGGGGAGATATAGAGAAACTTGAAATTGCCGAAGATGCAGTTCTCTAATGTGACGATGATTTCCTGCCTGCTCATGCCTGAGTAGATGGCAAGCGCTTTGATTCCTCGTTTTTTTCAGGTTTTGTACCTGGTCTTTCATGAGGGCAATCAACGGAGTGATGACCAGGCAAAGTCCTTCTTTGGCAAGAGCCGGAACTTGGAAAGTGATGGATTTTCCTCCTCCCGTGGGCATTAGTCCCAAAGTGTCCCGTCCCTCAGTAATGCTATTGATGATGTCTTCCTGGATTCCCCGGAAGGCGTCATAGCCCCAGTATTGTTTCAGAAGCTTCCCCCCCAATCTACCTTCTCCAGCTCCTCCGCTATCAGGGGAGAGCAATCCCGTAGGGAGGGGAGTTTTGGAGTTACTATTGCTGTTCATGGTCTTATTAAACTTCTTGCCATTCCTATCGTAGGTGTTTCAAAATACTCTTAATGCTTTCTTTAGAAGCGGATTACGAGGAATAATGCGGATTCAGTAAAATAAATCCGTGGAATCCGCGTAATCCGCGCCTGAAATTATAACATAAAGAAAATGCTTATATACTTTTGATACATCCTCATGACTTTTAATTCGGCTTTATGTCTTCAATCTGCAACTGCACTTCACCCCTCTTATGAGTATTCTCTTCAATAGAATAGCAGATGTCGAAGGAACGTTTGGTCTTGATGAAGCGTACGTGGGAACTTTGCCCGAAAGCGATGCCGTTCATCACATTGTTCGATTTATTATCCACTAATTCCAGCTTGATATGTTCTTGGTCGCGACCTACGACTTTGCTGGTACCATAATCATAGACATTGTGCGTGCAGAAAATAGGTTTGGCATTGTCCGGTCCGAATGGATTGAACTTCTTCAGGTCGCTGAAGAATTTCGGAGTGATGTCTCTGAAATCAATCTCGGCATTGATGTCGATGACGGCGCATGTCTGTTCCGGCAGGATATTTTGTGATACGAACTCTTCGAAACGTTCGATAAAAGCTGGTACATTTTCCACCTTCATGGAAAGGCCGGCGGCATAGGTATGCCCTCCGAAGTTTTCCAAAAGGTCGCGGCAGTATTCAATGGCTTTGTAGACGTCGAATCCGGAGACGGAACGGGCAGAGCCGGTTGCCATGTCATCCGTGCGCGTCAGCACTACTGCCGGGCGGTAATAGATTTCAGTCAGCCGGGAGGCAACGATTCCGATGACACCTTTATGCCAGTCTTCATTGTACAATACTATAGAACGGCGATCGGCAAGTCCGTCCAAATCGGCCACAATCTTATTGGCTTCTTCGGTCATGGTCTTGTCCAAGTCCTTGCGGGTCTCATTGTATTGATTGATTTGTCCGGCTTTCTCCAGGGCAAGAGAAAAATCTTTTTCAGTAAGCAGGTCAACGGCTTCTTTTCCGTTCTGAATACGTCCGGAGGCATTGATACGAGGACCTATTTTGAATACAATGTCACTGACAGTGATATCCTTGTCCGTTAGTCCGCAGACATCAATGATGGCTTTCAGACCTACACTGGGATTGCTGTTCAATTGCTTTAGGCCATGGTAGGCAAGGATACGGTTTTCACCCATGATGGGTACAATATCTGATGCGATGCTGACGGCGCAAAGGTCCAATAGGGGAATCAGGTGATGGAACTCGATACCATTGTTGATGGCAAATGCCTGCATAAACTTAAAGCCTACACCGCATCCGGACAGATGCTCATAAGGATAGGTGTTGTCTTCCCGTTTGGCATTCAGAATAGCTACAGCAGGGGGGAGTACATCATCGGGGACATGATGGTCGCAGATGATGAAATCAATGCCTTTCTCCTTGGCGTATGTGATTTCTTCGACGGCTTTGATACCGCAGTCTAATACAATAATTAAGCCTACACCACTTTCTGCGGCATAGTCTACTCCTTGGATTGAAACTCCATACCCCTCATTGTAACGGTCGGGGATATAGTAATCAATGTTCGAATAGAACTGTTGAATAAACTTATAGACCAATGCCACAGCCGTGGTACCGTCTACGTCATAATCTCCATAAACAAGAATGCGCTCTTTCTTTCCCATTGCCTTGTTCAGGCGCTCTACGGCTATATCCATATCCTTCATCAGGAATGGGTCGTATAAGTCCGGTAATTGGGGGCGGAAAAACTTTCGGGCATCCGCTGCCGTTGTTATTCCCCGCTCCACCAGCAATTTTCCCAATATTGAGCTAATTCCCAATTCTTGGGCCAGTTGTTGGCTTGCTTCTGCCTGTTCGGGTGTAATGGGTTGATAATTCCATTTGTGAGTCATTTTATATATTATTTTTTCTTTTTCTATCTCGAGATGTTGGGGAGTGGGGGCTAATACGTGCACTTTTCTCTAACAAGGTGTAAAGGTATGAAAAACTCTTGAAACGGAGGTGGATTCTGTGGAAAATCTTTATAACTATATGCATTCTCCACTAAAAATCTTTATTTTTGTATCTATAAAAAAATATTGCTATGCTTGTTTTTATTTCTTGTGCAAAGACCATGGCAGCGCACTGCTCTGTTGTCGTGCCCGAAGTCACAGTCCCGAAATTCGAGGTGGAGGCTGTGCGGAATGCGTTGGAAATGTCTCAGTATTCGGTATCCGAATTGGAAAGGCTTCTTCGGGTGAATACCAAAATTGCTGCCGAGAACCGTTTGCGTTTTCATGATTTCTGTTCGGAAGAGAATTGTCCGATGCCGGCCATCTGCGCCTATACCGGAGCTGTTTTTAAACGTATTCTTCCGAAGGATTTTTCAGCGGAGGATTTTCGTTATGCGCAAGAACATCTGCGTATCACTTCTTTTCTTTATGGGTTGCTTCGCCCGCTGGACGGTATCAAACCCTATCGCTTGGAAGGAGATGTCCGTTTGCCCGAAAAAGGTGGAATATCCATGTTTGATTATTGGAAGCCTTTGTTGACGGATTACTTCATAGAGGAAATTAAAAACTGTGGCGGTGTTCTCATTAATTTGGCAAGTGCTGAAATGAAAGATTTGTTCGACTGGAAGCGGGTGGAGCAAGAGGTGCGTGTTATTACGCCCGAGTTTCAAGTTTGGAAGGCCGGACACCCTAAGACTGTCGTTATCTATGCCAAGATGTGTCGCGGAGAGATGACGCGTTTTATTGTCAAGAACCGTCTGGAGTGTCCTGAGGAGTTGAAATCCTTTTCTTGGGAGGGCTTCGTCTGGGATGAGATACGCAGTACGGAGAATGTATGGCATTTTTTGTTAGGTACATCTATGTAATGAAAAGGTACATTACGTTTGGCTCGGATGTTACTATATGTTGCTTTTGATGTTTGCGCAAAATGAAGAACTAAATACGCAATTTAGGATGAGGGAAAAGAATGAACCCTCTACATTTGCATGCAGTAAACTTAAAAGCAATATACTATGAAGAGAAACGGATTTAGAACAGTTGTTGTATTAGCTTTGACCATATTTCTATTGAATGCTCCGGTTTGTGCTACAGCTCCCAGATTGCAGGATACTTGTGCGGAGGCGGGGGATGAGGCTGCATTGCGGCCTGAGTGGATGAGGATTCTCCATGATACACTTCCTATATGTAAGATTTCTATTCCCGGTTCACACGATAGTGGTAGTATCAAAGGAGGGCATATGTTGAAAACGCAAGCAACAGATATTCCTGCCCAATTGCAACAAGGCATCCGCGCTTTTGATATCCGTTTGGAAAAGAAGGATGATAAACTGGGGGTATTTCACAGCCATGCCTTTCAGGATATATATTGGGAAGATGATGTTTTACCTGCTTTTATACACTTTTTGCAAACATATCCTTCTGAGACTTTGATTGTTTCTTTGAAAAAGGAAGGGGGAGAATCGCGGGATTATGCTTCTCTGCTGTCTGCTTCTTTAAACAACCCTAAGTATCAAAGTTATTTCGTGATGGACTTTCGCCCTGAACTGACGCTGAAAGATTGCCGTGGAAAGATTCTTTTCCTGCATAGGGATTATGCTATGGATAATTATCCTGGAGCAGCATGTGTAGGTTGGGAGGATGACAGCACTTGCCTGCTCACTCTTCGCAATAAAGATGGTAAGGAAGGGATAGCTCTGCTCGAAGATGAGTATCAATATGAATCGGGTGAGGAGGCCGGGAAGAAGGTCGGGGTTTGTATTCATAATATTGAAGGGATATCTGTTGAGCCGGTTTCTTCACGTCGGTGGGGGATTACTTTTGTAAGTGCGACGGGGCTGCCCTTGGGAACCCCTAAAGTCTTTGCTGATAAGGTGAACAAGTCTATTGCTGACTATTTAAAACAAAAGAATAGCCGGAATTGTGGTATTGTTTTTATCGATTTTGTCTGTGAACCTGGAGGAAAAGATTTGGTGGAATATTTGATTGATAGTAATGTTTGCGCAAAATGAAGATTTATATGCGCAATTGGGAATACTGAAAAAAAAGCATTTTTTTAATTTTGCACATGTTGAACACCTTAATGTTATATACTATGAAACTGTCAATAGATTTAGGAGGAACCAATATTCGAATAGCCCAAGTGGAAAAAGGGAACTGCTTGAATAAAGTGTCGGTTCCATGTTTAGCTCAGCAAGATGCTTCTACTGTGTTAAACCAGCTTTCCCAGCTTATTCGGAATATGATGAATGAGCAGGTAGATGGTATCGGTATCGGTGTCCCTTCAATTGTTGATCCGGAGAAAGGAATTGTATATAATGTAGCAAATATATCTTCTTGGAAAGAAATACACTTGAAGGAGATTTTGGAGAACGAATTCAAGGTGGCAGTTGCCATTAATAATGATTCCAACTGTTTCACTTTAGGGGAGAGCCTATACGGCGAAGGAAAATCTTACACCAATATGGTAGGCGTTACTATTGGGACCGGAATTGGAGCTGGTGTTGTCATTGACCGCCATTTGTATGGTGGGCAATATATGGGAGCCGGTGAGATAGGCTCATTTCCTTATTTGGACTCTGATTTTGAACACTATTGCAGTAGTTTCTTGTTTAAACGTTATGGAACTACCGGTGCGGTAGTAGCTGAAAAAGCCCAGCAAGGAGAACAAACTGCATTGGAGATTTGGAAAGAGTTTGGGAGGCATTTGGGCAATCTTATAAAGGCAATTCTTTTTGCCTATGCTCCCCAAGCTATTGTTTTAGGAGGCGGTATCGTATCGGCTTTTCCTTTCTTTAAAGATGCTATGGAACAAACAATGCAAAGTTTCCCCTACAAAATCATATCGGATAATGTGAGGGTAGTGGCTTCGCATCAAAAGGATTCCAGTTTATTGGGCGCTGCCGCTCTTCTTGAGTAATAATCCCTATACGGTTTGACTGAAAAAATAATAAACGTTTTATTGTTATATTGTTTTACAGATAAATAAGGGCTGTTAGAGAAATACTCCTTTTGTAATAACTATGTAATTCTGCTTTCTGACCTTTGTGGCAGAATTATAATTTTCTATATTATAAACTTTAAATTTTAAATGCATGAAACAAGTAAATCTTAGAATCTATCGAACGATTCTGACCCTATTGTTGGGGCTGTTCTTGTCGGCAGGTGCTTATGCACAGCAGATTTCTGTGAAAGGAACAGTAAAAGATCAGACTGGCGAACCTGTGATTGGTGCCAATGTATTAGTGAAAGGAACGACCAATGGAGTGATTACGGACATTGACGGAAAATTCCTTCTGTCGGCTGCGAAGGATGGTGTGCTAGTAATTAGTTTTGTGGGCTATACCTCTCAAGAAGTACCGGTGACTGGGAAAGAACTGACTGTGATTTTAAAAGAGGATACTGAACTCTTGGATGAAGTTGTGGTTCTGGGTTACGGGGCTAGTGCTCGTAAACAAGACTTATCCGCTTCGGTGGGAGTAGTAAGTAATACTGAGGAATTGGCTGCGCGTCCGGTAACTTCTACAGAGAGTATGTTGCAAGGTCAGCTACCGGGTGTTACCATTCAGGCAGATGGTGGTGATCCCACTTCCTCTCCTTCCATTGTAATCCGTGGTCAAGGCTCACAAGATGGTGATAATGTGCTTTGGGTTGTAGACGGCGTGCCGGGGGCTCCTATCGCTTCTATGAATGATATTGAGAGCATTGTAGTGTTAAAGGATGCTGCTTCGGCTGCCATTTATGGTGCACAATCGGGTGCAGGTGGTGTCGTGTTGGTTACCACTAAAAAGGCTAAAGAAGGTGCACCGTCACTGACTTATGATGGTACTTTTGGCATTCGTCAGGCCACCAATCTGATAGAACCACTGAATGCTGAACAGCAATTGGAAATGCGCAAAATGTCTTATGCAAATGCAGGGCTTACATTGCCTGATGGTTGGGATATAAACAAGAATCCTTGGATAGGTACTACCCGCACTGATTGGATGGACGAGATTTTCCGCACGGCTTTTTATCAGCGTCACAATGTAGCTTTAAATGTGGGTACCGAGAATTTTACACATCGTTTGTCTTTAGCTTATGATAATGATGAAGGTGTGCTGATTAATACTTTCAAAAAGAATTTGTCATTACGTTACAACAGTAAATTGAAACTGAACAAATGGGTGAGTATCAGTGAAGACTTTACTTGGCAAAACACTTCATCACGTACCAAAAGTACGGATAATGACGCTTTTACGGGGCCTATTATCTCGGCAATTTACATGCCTGCCAGTGCTACTGTCTACAATCCGCTGGATGGGAGTTATGGCGGAACCACAACTGAGGATCCTGAATATATCAAAAAGTATGGAAGTAACTTTGCTGATGCTCACGGTGATGCGGTGAATCCGGTTCGTTTGCTTGAAGCTGAAAACGTTTATGACAAGACGAGTGATGTGTGGAGTACTACCAGCTTGAACATTGATAATGTGATTCCGGGTCTGAAGTTTGTCAGCCGTTTTACTTATAATCTGCGTACAAATCACTTTAAGAAATTTAATCCTATTCGTGATGAAGTAGGTAAGCCGGTTCTCAGCAATAATTTGCAAGAAACGACTTATCGTGCTGATGCTTGGAAGACAGAGAATACGTTGACCTATGATAATACTTTCGGTGACCATACAATAGGTGTGCTTTTAGCTACTACCGCTGATCATAGTGAAACGCGTGGGCTGGAGGTAACTGGCACTGACCTTGCAGATGAATCTGCTTATCTACAATACTTGGCTTATGCCAAATCTTTGAAGGGTACTGACTATTTGACCGGTCCCGATGCCAATGTATCCTTGATTGGTCGTTTGGCTTATTCATATGCTGACCGTTATTTCCTCACGGCTTCTTTCCGTCGTGATTATGCCGGTCGTCTGCCCAAGGAGAATAATTATGGTGATTTTCCTGCTTTTACTTTGGGATGGAAGATTTCGAATGAATCGTTCTTCAAGAAAAGTGACTTAATCAGTTTACTGAAGGTGCGTGCCTCTTGGGGACGTATCGGTAACATCAGTTCTGTACCTATAGCTTATAAATCACCGGTACTTGATAAGACTAGTTGGAATGAACAAGCTCAGTATGGTGTTGCTTCGAATACGGTGTGGGGCAATATTGTTTTTATTCCGACGGATGCCTTGAATGTTGATTTGACTTGGGAAACTTCAGAACAGACAGACTTGGGACTTGATGTGGAGATGTTTAATAACCGTCTGTCATTGTCAATGGATTATTTTGATAAGCGGACATTCAATCTTATCCAGACACGTACTACGGGATGGCCACAGACTATCGGTGTGAAACGTCAGCTTATAAACTTGGGTGAGGTACGTAATCGTGGTTTTGAAGTTTCTGCCAATTGGAGTGATAAAATCAATAAAAACCTTTCATATTTTGTATCGGGCAATTTCTCTTATTTGAAGAACTGGGTTTCGGACATAGGTGTGAAAAATGCTGACGGTACTTCGGGGGTGTGGACAAGTGACAAGACTTTCCGTAATTTACCTTACATGATTCAATCTGCAGAAGGAAAACCGTTGAACTCTTTCTATCTGATTAAAACTGACGGTATTTTCCAAAGCGATGAAGAGGCAGCCAATTATAAGAATAAGGATGGGAAACCGATACAACCGGGAGCTCAAGCTGGTGATTTGAAATTCGTGGATTATAATGGTGATGGAGAAATTAGTGATGAGGACCGTCAGTATATGGGTAATGCTATGCCTAAAACAACTTTCGCCTTCACTTTGGGCGTTACATGGAAGAAACTTTCTATCAGTGCCATGTTCCAAGGTGTAGGCGGTGCACAAGCGCTTTATGTAGGTAAATCCATGTTGTTGAGCGATGTGGAAGGTAGTTTCAATCGTTCTGCTGAAATATTGAATGCTTGGAGTCCTACAAATAAAGGATCGGATATTCCCCGTCTTTCTAAGCTGGATGATAATAAAAACTTCACCCGTCCATCTGACTATTTCTTGGAAAACTCATCCTATTTGCGGTTCAAAAACTTGACCGTATCTTATGATTTGAGCGATGTATTCCGCAAATGGTCTCATTTGAACGAACGTAATAGCCGTCTTTCTGTTTACTTTAGCGGTGAGAATCTGGTTACGTTTACTGGATATTCAGGCATGGATCCTGAATGCGGTGGATGGGATGCTTTGAAATACCCGGTATCGCGTGTATTGTCGGTAGGTGTGAAACTGACTTATTAATAACGTAAAGATAGAAATGATTATGAAAAAAAATATATTGTTTTTAGCTATGTCGGCTGCACTATTGACAAGCTCTTGTAGTGATTTTCTAGATGTGCAGCCTGAAGGAAATGCTACTATAAATGCCTATTTCTTGAACGATCAACAAGCCATTGATGCCGTTGACGGATTGTACGAACGCTTCCATCAGGAGGCTCTTTATGGACGTGAACTTTTTTGGGAGCAGGGAGCTGCTTGCGATGTGGTATGGGGGCGTACTCGTGACTATACCGACTTGGCTCTTTTTAAAAATGATGCTTCCAGCTCTACTCCGTTAAATGGTATTTTTGAAACGCTCTATAAAGTGATGGCGCGTTCCAATTGGGTAATAAAAAGTTTATTGGATAAGGAGAAAAAAACAGCTCTTACACCCGTAGAAACACGAAGCTTGGGTGAGGCTTACTTTACTCGTGGATGGGCACACTTTTTGATGGCCTATCGTTATGGATTGCCCGAGCAAGGAGTGCCTTTTGTTCGCTATGAAGATTTTGAAGGTGACTATGATTATTCTATTCCACCTCAGCAGAAGTCAGTGGAAGACAACTATAGGATGATTATTGAAGACATGGACTGGGCTATAGAACGCTTGCCTCGTTTGGAAGACTATGATGCGGATAATATCGGGCGTGCACATGATGCCGCTGCTGTGGCTTTTAAAGCCAAGGTTTATGCCTATTGGGCTACTTGGGAACCTGAAAAGTGGAAAGATGTGATTGCCATGGTCAATGATTTGGAATCTACCTACCGCCGCAACTTGGCAGGCTCTTTGGATGAAGTGTTCTCTTCGGAGTTTGCCGATTTCTATAATGAAGAATACATTTGGGCCATTCCCGGTAATGGAGGTTCCAATGGAGGCGGTTCCGAATTTCCCGGCGTTGTCTTAGAGAACAAGGGATGGGGAATGTATAATGGCTGGGGACAGAACAAGCCTTCTTATGATATTTATGAGGAGATGCGCAAGGACGGTGAAGGAAATGCTCGCCTGATTCGTTCTATTTTGGAATACAATCAGGAATTCCAATTCTTTGGAGAGACTCGCCGTTTCTATTCCTCTTCTGATATAGAAGCAGGATTCATGATCAACAAATATATGGATCCATTCAAACACAAGGACCCCACTACCGGTTACATTAATAGCAACGGTGACTGGCCAACGGCACGGATTAATTTCCCGGTCATCCGTTTTGCCGAGATGTTGTTGTTCCGTGCGGAAGCTTACTTGATGACTAATCAGGCTGATAAGGCATGGACTGATTTGAACCGTATTCACAAACGTGCTTGTGGACGGGATTTGGATACCCCGGCGCCAGCTACCATGACACAATTGTATCATGAACGTCGTTGTGAGTTGGCTTTTGAATTTACTGATCACTTGTTTGATTTGAAACGTTGGCATCGTTCTTCCAATGCTGAAATCAAGGCGTTAGCAAAGAAAGAGCTGAATGCACTTCCTCGTGTACGTATTTATGAAGAACGTTCTAATCCGGAGTCGAATTTCAGGATTGATACTTATGAAGCATTCCGTAAAGCATCTAAAGTTTATGAGGACTACCGTATGGTTTTCCCTTATCCGTACCAACAGATTGTGAATTCTAATGGTCAGTTGAAACAGAATCCGGGTTATAATTAATCTCCTTTATAGGAAGTTGGAAATATAGATAGACCTCATTGCCATTGGTCTAATCTGCAGGGGTTGGTATTTTCGGGTATTGATCCTTGCAGATATTTCTTCTTTTTCTTTCATTTGCAAAGGCTATTCATAAAATCATTTTAATATACGGAGAGACGGCATTCCCGACAGTCTGCAGCGCTCTTCAAATATACAGTCTGATGAAATTAAAAACTCTTATATGTGCAGCTGCTGCTTTTGGGGCTTGCTGTTCTTGTACGTCCGGTGAACTATCTCCCGTAGACTATGTAGACCCTTTTATCGGTACCGGCTTTCATGGGCATACTTATCCGGGGGCAACCGTTCCGTTCGGGGCGGTACAGTTAAGTCCTGACACGCGTGCCGGAAACTGGGATGCTTGTTCAGGGTATCATTATGATGATACGACTCTAAAAGGTTTTTCACACACACATTTAAGTGGGACCGGATGCATTGATCTTGGGGATATACTGTTTCGTCCTACTACGCTGAAACCGGATTTGACTACGGAAAACATTTACCAGCCGGCGGCTTTTTCCCATAAAGACGAAGATGCTTCTGCCGGATATTATTCGGTTGTTCTGAAAGAAGAAGGAATAAAAGCTGAATTGACGGTAACGGCACACGCCGGTATGCACCGCTATACGTTTCCTTCCGGCAAAGAAGCATCTATTATTATAGATTTGACTCATTTGCTTGATAACGAATATATTTATGAGGCTGAACTTGAACAGACTGCCGCCAACGAAATAACAGGTATGCGCAGAACCAGGGGATGGACGGACAATCAGTACGTTTATTTTGTAGCCCAGTTCTCGAAACCTTTTCAGGCCATAGACTTTATACAGAATAAAAAGATGGTTTCTGCAGGAGTTAAGTTGATCGGTACCGATTTGCAGGCTTGCTTGTCCTTCGATAATAGTAATGGAGAGCCGGTTATAGCCAAAGTTGGATTATCCATTGTCAGTGAAAAGAATGCACGTGAGAATTTGGAAACCGAGGTGATAGGTTTCGATTTTGATGCCGTGCGTAGTGCTGCCCGTTCCGCTTGGGAACAAGCTCTCTCTGCTATTACGGTAGAAGGCGGCAATACGGACGACTTGAAGAATTTCTATACAGCCATGTATCATTCTATGGTTGTACCCAATGTCGTGAGTGATGTCAATGGTGAGTACCGCCGTCATAATATGGAGGTTGGGCAACTGCCAAAAGGTAAAGTGCAATATTCTACATTTTCGCTTTGGGATACTTTCCGTGCATGGAATCCGTTGATGACTTTGATTGATACAACTTTGGTCAATAATATGATAAATTCCTTTTTGGACATTTACGAATCTTCGGGTGAACTTCCTATCTGGCCGCTTTCTGCCGGAGAGACGGGAACTATGATTGGTTATCATGCAGTGTCCGTTATAGCAGATGCTTATATGAAGGGTATTAGAGGATTTGACGCGGAAAAGGCGTTGGAAGCTATGGTAGTTTCTTCTGAAAAGAACAAAAAGGGAGCCGATTACTATATTCAGAATGGCTTTATTCCTTCTAATATAAAGAAAGAGTCCATCTCTTGTTTGCTGGAGTTTGCCTATGATGACTGGTGTATTGCACGTATGGCTCAGGAAATGGGTAAGGATGATATTTATCAAAAGTATATTCAACGTTCCCAGAACTATATCAATGTTTTTGATGGTAATACAAAATTCTTCCGCCCCAAGCGGATGGATGGGAACTGGGAAACTCCCTTCAATCCTATTGAGGTAGGTCGTGCCTATACGGAAGCCACAGCCTGGCAGTATCGCTTCTTTGTACCTCACGATGTAAGCGGTATGGCACAACTGTTTGGTGGTAAGGAAGAGTTTTTTACTGCACTCGATTCTATCTTTACTGTAGAGTCGGATATACATGGCGATTTAGTGGATATTACCGGACTGATAGGTCAGTATGTTCATGGCAATGAGCCGAGCCATCATATCGCCTATCTGTACGATTACGTAGGACAGCCTTGGAAGACGCAAGAAATAACACGTCGTCTGCTCCATGAAATGTACGCTCCTACGCCTGAAGGAATCATTGGTAATGAAGATTGTGGACAGATGTCTGGTTGGTATATATTATCCAGCTTGGGTATTTATTCAGTTTGTCCAGGAAGCAATGAGTTTGCACTGACTACTCCTCTATTTGAGAAAGCGGTTGTCAATCTGGCAAATGGAAAGACTTTGACCATCCTTGCCAACAATCCAAAGAAGAATGTCTATATCACAAAAGTAGAATTGAACGGTCAACCGATAGATGTAAATTTCATTACTTATGCACAGTTGATGGAAGGTGGAGAACTTCGTTTTACTTTGTCTGACAAGCCGAATATGGAGAGAGGTGTTTCCTCTGAAGCATCCCCTTATTCCTATACTAAAGATGAAGTCGTTTCCATTCCCTATGTGGATAAGGATTTGAACTTGTTTATGGATAAGGTAACGGTTGCATTGGCCACAACAACCAAGGATGCCGAAATCAGATATACATTGGATGGCAGCGAGCCCACAGAGCAGTCGGCATTGTACGAGCAGCCTTTTGAACTGGACAAGACCACTTTAATAAAAGCCAAAGGATTCAAGGAAGGTCTCCGCTCAAGCAGAACATTATCCATATTGGCAACGAAAGCTGAATTGAAGGCTGCTCTTTCTGTAAATCCTACTCAGAATGGTACATCTTATAAGTACTTTGAAGGCACTTACCAGAAAGTGGCTGATGTAGAGAAGTCACCGTTGCTGGAGTCTGGTGTCATGCCCGAACCTTCTATTAAGGGTGCTAAGCAGGAGGATCATTTCGGTTATATCTTTTCTGGATTGATAAATGTTCCCGAAGATGGAGTCTATACTTTCCAGACCCGTTCGGATGATGGCAGTGTTTTATACATTCACGGTGAGCAGGTAGTCAACAATGATGGTTCCCATGCTGCAATTCCTGCTACCGGAATGGTTGCACTGAAGAAAGGTTTTCATCCTTACAAGCTCTATTACTTTGAAGATTATGAAGGTGAGCATTTAAGCTGGGCTTGGAAACTGCCTTCTGCCGAGAAGTTGGTACCCATTCCTGCATTGGCTTTATTTGTGAAATAATAGTTTAATATATATGCTATGAGAAAGTTATTTTTGTTATTTTTACCTTTGTTCGCTGCATCATGCGGACAGGTGAAGCAGCAGGCATCTGCACCAGAGCCCGTTAATGTCATGAGTTTCAATATTCGTTATGACAATCCGGAAGACAGTCTGGATAATTGGGAGTATCGCAAGGAGCGTGCGGCCAACGCCATTCGCTTTTATGATGTCGACATATTGGGTACGCAAGAAGTACTTCATAATCAGTTGGAAGACCTTAAACAACGTTTGCCGGAATATGGAGTCATCGGTGTAGGCCGTGAAGACGGAAAGGAAAAGGGTGAATATAGTGCACTCTGGTATAAGAAAGAACGTTTCAACTTGCTGGATTCCGGTTATTTCTGGTTGAGCGAGACTCCTGAAGTTGCCGGTTCCAAGGGCTGGGATGGAGCTTGTGAACGTATCGCTTCATGGGCAAAACTGCAAGATAAAGTAAGTGGTAAGGAGCTCTTCGCGTTGAATACCCACTTGGATCATGTAGGTGTTGCTGCACGTCGTGAAGGCATAAGCCTTATGCTGGATAAAGTAAATGAGTTGAGTGGTAACTTACCCGTAGTAGTAACGGGCGACTTTAATGCTAGTCCGGAATCGGATGTCATCAAACACGTGACTGACCCTTCCAACCCGGAACACTTGACAGACGCGCGTCAGGCATCGGCAATTGTTTATGGTCCGGCATGGAGTTTCCATGATTTCGGAAGGATTCCTTACGATAAACGTCCGCTGATTGATTACGTATTTGTACGTAATGGACTGAAAGTTTTGAGGTATGGTGTGTTGGCTGAAACAGAGAATAATGCTTTCCTCTCCGACCATGCTCCTATCTTAGTAACGGTTGAATAATAAAATGATTATTATGAATAAGATAACAAGAATATGTATCATAACACTCTTGGCAGTCCTGCTACTGCCGGTAGAGTTATCGGCACAAAGCCGCCGTGATAAAGAACAGACCTATGTCTTAGAACAACCCTATGAGGTGACAAAGATTACCCCTCCCCAAGGCAAGAAGGTAAAGAATGTCATCTTGATGATTGGTGATGGCATGAGCCTTATGCACGTATATTCTGCTTGGACAGCCAATCGAGGCAAGTTGTTTTTGGATAATTGCCAGGTAGTAGGCTTGTCTAAAACCTATTGTGCCAACAAGTTGATTACAGACTCGGGAGCGGGTGGAACAGCCATAGCTACGGGGCAGAAGACCAACTATCATTCTGTGGGTGTAGATACCGAAGGACGTCCTTTGAAATCATTGGTAGACCTGGCTGCTGCTAAAGGTAAATCTACCGGTATAGCGGTGACCTGCCGTCTGTGGGATGCCACTCCTGCTGACTTCTGTTGCCACAACAAGGATAGGGATGCGGAAGCTGAAATCGTAGCAGATTACGTTAATTGCAGTGCCGATTATGTATTCGGTGGAGGTGCCAAGCTTTTCGAAAATCGTGAAGATGGACGCAATTTGTTTAAGGAACTACGTGACAAAGGATTTCAGACTCCTCGTAGTTGGGATGAATTGGCTGGCATAAAGAGTGGTAAGGTATTTGCCGTACCTTATCCCGTCGATACTCCTCTTCCTGCTGAACGTGGCGACCTTTTGGCACGTGCTTCATTGAAAGGCATCGAATTGCTGGACCAAAATAAAAACGGCTTCTTTATGATGATAGAAGGGTCGCAGCTGGACGACTACGGACACTTCAACGACATTGATTTGCTGATGCAGGAAACACATGACTTTGACCGTACTATCGGTGCCATTTATGAATGGGCTGCCAAGGATGGAGAAACATTGGTAGTAGTTACTGCAGACCATGAGACCGGTGGACTTACGTTGGTTGATGGAGATTTGGCAGAAGGCAGAATCGTATGTAAGTTCTCTACTGGCGGTCATAGTGGTGTAATGGTACCAGTGTATGCTTTTGGTCCCGGTGCAGAGGAGTTTACAGGGATTTTTGAAAATACTGCTATCTTTGACAAGATAAAAAAACTGCTCAATTTGTAATTAAAAAATAACTATTCCCTATGTTGAAACACATTTTATTGCTAGGATTACTTTCTTTTTCCACTCTCCCTTTGCTGAAAGCTCAGAGCTGTGGCAATGATGAAAAGTATCATTTGCCTTATAAAAATACGTATGTAAAGGAACCGTTGGTCACTGAAAACGAATATCGTGTGGCAAAACCTGAGACGATTGTGCCGAAAAGCTTCGAAGAAGCCCGGCAGATTCTTCCCAATCCCATTTGGGGTGGACATGACAAGGAACTTGAAATGTATTGGAAGGCATGGGAAATAGCTATCGGTAATATTCGTGCTCCTCAAGCAGGCTCGGGTTTTGTCTCAAGCTATTTGGATACAGCTTATAATGGTAATATCTTTATGTGGGATTCCTCTTTCATTCTGATGTTTGCCCGCTATGGTACCCGTTTCTTTCCTTTCCAGAATACGCTGAACAACTTTTACGCCAAGCAGCATCCCGACGGTTTCATTTGCCGTGAAATAAAGGCAGATGGTGCCGATTGCTTTGAACGCTATGATCCGGTGAGTACCGGACCGAATTTGATGCCTTGGTGTGAGATGGTCTATTTCCATCAGTTTGGTGATACAGAACGCCTGCACAAGATATTTCCGGTACTTTGTGCTTATTATAAGTGGTTGAAATTGAACCATACTTGGAGAAATGGAACCTACTGGTCAAGCGGATGGGGAACCGGCATGGATAATATGCCCCGTGTTCCGTCGGAATACAGCCCTATCTACAGTCACGGGCATATGATTTGGTTGGATACAAACCTACAGCAATTATTTACTGCCAATTTACTACTTGAGATGGGCTTTTATCTGGAACGTTGGCAAGAGATAGAAGAGTTTGAAGACGAAGCCAAAATGCTGGGAAAATATATCCATGACAATCTTTGGGATGAAAAGACCGGTTTCCTTTATGACCAATATGCTGACGGTACTCTCTGTACAACCAAGGGAATAGGTGCCTATTGGGCTCTGTTTACTGATGTATTGGATTCTGTACAGTTGGACCGTATGGTGAAGGAATTGGATAATCCTGCCACATTCAACCGGAAACACCGTATTCCTTCTTTGTCTGCCGATAATCCCAAATACAAGGAGAATGGCCGTTATTGGCAGGGTGGCGTATGGCCGGGAACTAATTACATGGTGATGCAGGGACTTGTGCAGAAAGGTTATGGTAAACTGGCACGGGAGATTTGTTTGAATCATTATGCTCAAGTGTTTGAGGTCTATAAGAAGACTGGAACTTTTTGGGAATATTATGCTCCGGAAAGTGCTGAGCCGGGATTTATGGCAAGGGATAATTTTGTAGGTTGGGCAGGACTTCCTCCTATTGCCGAATTGATAGAATTTATTATCGGTATTCGGGGAGATTATGCCAAAAAGCAGATTATCTGGGATATGAATTTGACGGAGACTAACGGCATAGAACGTTATCCTTTTGGTCCCGAAGGGCTTATTTCCTTAAAAGCTGAGGCACGCCGTTCGGCAAGTGATGAACCTCGTATTACAGTAGATTCCAATATCGATTTTGAACTGTGTGTACTCTATGGTGGAAAAGAGAAAAAGATAAATGTGACATCCGGTAAGCATACCTATTAAAGAAGACATCAATCATGAAAAACAATATGTCAAGACGCCAATTTCTGAAGACTGGCGGGCTTGCCTTGGCTGCAATGACCTTTCAGCCCGCTTCCGTATTATCTTCATCCGGGACTTTGAGCCAGAGATATGTTTCGTTGCGTCCTTCTGCAAGCAAAAGGAGCTTCATTTCGAAGGCAGTAGATGCTGCCATTGAAGAAGCAAAGCCTAAAATAAAGGACGAGAAGTTGCGCTGGATGTTCGAGAACTGTTTTCCCAATACGCTTGACACTACTGTCAGATATAGAGTGAAGAATGGCAGACCGGATACTTTCGTCATTACAGGTGATATAGATGCCATGTGGCTGCGCGACTCTTCAGCGCAAGTATGGCCCTATCTGCCGTTGATGAAGAAAGATAGGGACTTGCAGCTGATGGTGGCAGGACTTGTCAACAGACAGACTGAATGTATCTTGATAGACCCGTATGCCAATGCCTTCAACGACGGGCCGTTGGGCAGCTATTGGGAAACCGACCATACACAACATATGGTTAAGGAACTGCATGAACGCAAATGGGAGATAGATTCTTTGTGCTATCCCATTCGTTTGGCCTATCATTATTGGCAATACACGGAAGACACGTCTGTGTTCGATGAAAATTGGCATAAAGCGATGCTGCTGGTGGTCAAGACCTTTAAAGAGCAACAGAGGAAACAAGGCTTAGGACCTTATAGCTTTACGCGCGATTGCGACCGCCCTACAGATTCGCAGATTAACAACGGATGGGGAGCACCGGTAAAGCCGGTCGGCTTAATCGTTTCTTCTTTCCGTCCGTCAGATGATGCTACACAATACGGTTTTCTGATTCCTTCTAATATGTTTGCAGTTGTGTCATTGCGCCAATTGGCCGAGATAGAGGATAAAGTTTATGGAAACAAGGACTTCTCTGGCAAATGTATAGCACTGGCAGATGAAGTGGATGCAGCTATCCGCAGGTATGGTACTTTCAATCATCCGGTTTGTGGACGTATTTATGCTTTTGAGGTCGACGGTTTTGGTAACGCGCTTTGTATGGACGATGCCAATGTACCCAGTTTGCTGGCTGCGCCTTATCTGGGTTATTGTTCTTTTAAAGATGCGATTTACCAGAGTACCCGCAAAATGATATGGAGTGACAATAATCCTTATTTCTTTAAAGGAAAAGCCGGCGAAGGGGTAGGAGGTCCTCATGTGGGATTGAATTATATCTGGCCGATGAGCATCATTATGAAGGCTTTTACAACGGATGATTCCGAAGAAATACGTGCTTGTCTGAAGCAACTTCGTGATACGGACGGAGGGACGGGCTTTATGCATGAGTCTTTCCATTCGGAGGATGCCGCGGACTTTACTCGTTCCTGGTTTGCCTGGACAAATACTTTGTTCGGTGAACTGATATTGAAGACAATCAAGGAATATCCCAACTTATTATCCCAAATACTATGAAGATAAGATATTGGTTACTGGCTATGTTATTCATTTTTCTCTCTTGTGGGAGAGTGGCTGATGATGTAGCGACAAACTATGGTATTATACCCATGCCGAATGAACTTGCTCCAATGCAGGGAGTGTATGTCCTGCAAGGGGAAAAAACAGTGGCTGTCCCTTCCGGGGAAGCCGCGATGAAAGTTTTTCATTATTTGGAGGATGCGTTGAAAAACACTTCTGTAACGTTGAAGGGTATTTCGGAAACGGGAAAGGCCGATATTTGCTTATCCATAGATAATTCCTTGCCCGATGAGGCCTATACATTGGAGGTTTCTTCCGATAGGATAAATATATCTTCCAATGAAACTGCCGCAGGATTTTTTTTATGGTGTCCAGTCTTTGCTGCAACTCATGCCGGCAGCCATTTATGATGGTGACCGGAAATACGAAGGAAAGATTAGGATTCCTGCTGTCAGCATTACGGATGCTCCCCGTTTTCCTCATCGTGGGGCTATGATGGATGTAGGACGTAATTTTCTGCCAAAAGAGGAAGTGCTGAAGTTTCTTGATTTGATGGCATTCTATAAATTGAATAAATTCCATTTTCATCTGACAGATGACCAAGGATGGAGAATAGAAATAAAGAAATACCCGAAACTGACTGAAATAGGTTCTTATCGTAAACAGACTCAGATAGGACACTCTGATTATTATTTTCCACGGCGTTACGATGGAAAAGAAAAGAGAGGTTATTATACGCAGGAAGAAATAAAGGAAATTGTGAAGTATGCATCCGACCGTTTCATTACGGTCATTCCCGAAATAGAAATGCCGGGACATGCATCCGCAGCACTGGCTTCCTATCCGGAACTTTCTTGCGGACTGGGAAAGACTTATGTGGTGCGTGATTATTTTGATGTTTTTGATGAGGTCTATTGTCCCAAAGAGCATACATTTGAATTCTTACAAAATGTGCTGACCGAAGTTATGGAACTCTTCCCCAGCCATTATATCCACATTGGTGGAGATGAGTGCCCCAAGAAAGCATGGAAGAAGTGTGCCCATTGCCAGCATTTGATGAAGCGGGAAGGTCTGCCCAACGAAGAAGCTCTGCAAAGTTGGTTTATCCATCGGATTGAGCAATTTGTGAACAGTAAAGGGCGTGACATCATCGGGTGGGATGAGATTCTGGAAGGAGGGCTTGCTCCTAATGCTACCGTCATGTCATGGCGTGGCGAAAAAGGAGGTATCGAAGCGGCTCACCAACGGCATAAAGTCATTATGACACCCGGCAAAAAGTGTTATTTGGATTACTACCAGGAAAGTCCGGAATTTGCCCCGTTGGCTATCGGCGGTTTTCTTCCGCTGGATACGGTGTACAATTATAACCCGCTTCCTGCTGAACTGACTCCGGAAGAACAAGCTTATATAATAGGTGTACAAGCCAATATCTGGGGAGAGTACATACAGACTCCCGAGTATTTTGAATATATGGCTTTCCCTCGTTTGCTGGCTATGTCAGAGGTGCAATGGACACAGCCGGAACATAAGGACTTCGAGTCGTTTGCCCGTAGGCTGGATAAGGAGTTTGAACGATTGGATTATTGCGGAGTGAATGCTTGCCGCAACTTCTATGAAGTCAATCAGACTGGTGCGTGGAACAAGTCGCAGCAGACTTATGAGGTGACTTTGAACACCTTCTGTCCGGATGCCGATATTTACTATGCGGTAAATGATTCAACGGTCAACACTTCATCTTCCCTTTATGAGACTCCGATACCGTTGGACGAGGATGCAACTGTTTATTCGGCAGTTTACAGAGACGGTAAGCCGCTAGGAAAAGTGACCTGCAAGAGTTTTGCTGTAAACAAGGCAACCGGATGTGACTATACTTGTAATCCTGAAGCAGGATGGGAGCACTTGAATAAAGGCTTCGGACTGACTGATGGACGACGTGGCTATGCCCGCGACATGCGTCGCTGGATTAGCTTCTACCAGGATACTGTACAGATTGTAGTGGAACTGAAGAAACCTCAAAAAGTCAAGGAAGTTGCCTTTTCTTCTTTATGGAGGCCGGTAAATGGGATATGGCCGGCAAGAGCGATGGGGGTCTCTGTGTCAATGGATGGTCAGACTTTTATTCCGGTGGGCACTAAACGGCTGACTTATGATTTTACCTTGACGGAAGGCACCCGTTTTCCGGTATCTCTTTCATTTGCCGAAACGGAAGCTGCATTTGTCCGCTTGGAATTATTGAGTGGTGGCTTGTGCCCGAAAGGATATTTTCATGAAGGGTTGCAGAGTGAGTTGGCAATAGATGAAATAGAAATATATTAATCTCAAGAAATTATGAAGAAAATAGTTGTTCTTTTAGTTGTACTGTTGGGCTGTATGCCGGTAACGGCTTTTGCGCAGAAGCAATTCTTTTTTAAGGATGGCAAGTTTGTAGTAGCACAGTTTACAGATTTGCACTGGATGCCGGGTTCTGCAAAGTGTGCCGAAACGGCAGTTGCTATCCGTGCTGTCCTGGCAGCCGAACATCCGGACATTGCTATACTGAGTGGGGATGTGGTGACCGATGACCCTGCTATGGATGGATGGAAAAGTGTAGTGGATATTTTCAATGAGGCCAAGATGCCTTTTGTGGTGATGATGGGAAACCATGATGCAGAATACTTGACGCGCAATGAAATCTATGATTTCCTCTTGAAGTCTCCCTACTATGTGGGGGCAAAAGGCCCTGAAGATATTATGGGATGTGGTAATTGTGTGATTCCTGTTTATAGTCCGGAGAAGAAGGACCAGGTAGAGGCATTGCTCTATTGCATGGATTCCAACGACTATCAGCCTAATAAAATCTATGGTGCTTACGACTGGATTCATTTCGACCAAATAGAATGGTACAGAAAGCAAAGTAAACACTTTGCAGAGAAGAACGGTGGTAATCCCGTTCCTGCTTTGGCCTTCTTCCATATTCCGCTGATTGAATACAACGAAATCAGAGGTGACGGGAAAACTTATGGCAATGACAAAGAAGGTGGAGTTGCCTCTGCTAATATCAATTCCGGTATGTTTGCTTCCTTCCTTGACATGAGGGATGTAATGGGAGTATTTGTAGGACATGACCATGATAACGATTTTATAGGAATAGATAAAGGTATTGCATTGGGATACGGACGGGTGACCGGTGCGGATGCGTATGGAGAGTTGACGAGAGGAGCCCGTATCATTGAACTGTACGAAGACCAATTCAAATTTGATACATGGATTTCTACTCCTTCGGGAAGGGAGGCTGCCTACTATTACCCTTCAGGTCTGAATTCGGATGAAGAGCAGAGTATGGCTTATTTGCCGGCTACGGGAACTTCTCCCAAGAAGCAGGGCGTGGCATATACCTATTATGAAGGCAAATGTAAGCGTGTTGCCGATATTGCCGCCTGCAATAAAGTGAAGGAAGGGGTGATGAAGAACTTCTCGATTGAAGAAGCAGCCGTCCCTGATCATTTTGCTTATGATTTCCGTACGTTGGTGAAAATTCCAGAAAGGGGAGTATACCGTTTCTATACTTTTTCCGATGATGGTTCTAAACTATACATAGACGGTAAATTGATTGTTGATAACGACGGCGGACACAGCGGACGCCGTGCCGAAGGGAAAGTCGCTCTCGAAGCAGGGTACCACGAGTTGCACCTGCTGTATTTCGAAGATTACATGGGCCAGGAATTGGAAGTCGGGTATTCGGGACGGAATGTTCTGGAAACCGTGTTACTTGATACCATGTTGTTTGTACCGGATTAAATCAGCGCTGGTAACTCTTTGTCTGGTACTCTTTCCGATATTCATTGGGGGAAACTTTCTTCAAAGCTTTGAATTGGCGGGACAAGTTCTTCAGGTTATTTATTCCGACTTGTTCCGCCACATCTGCAATCGGAGCATCACTGGCCAACAGCAATTGGGCAAAGCGTTCCATCCTAAGGTTGAAGATATATTTGTGGATGGACTGCTGGGTGACTTGCTTGAAACGAATCTCCAATAAACGGCGTGATAATGGTACTTGTTTCACTATATCCGATACAGTGATATCAGCCGTTATATTCTGATGGATATATTTCAGAGCGGTTTGGATATGGGCATCGGTGGTAGAATAGAAGTCGGTCGAAAGCCGGTTGATGATATTAACTGGTTGGAGCACTACGTCCCGATAAGTGGCCTCCTCATCATTCAATAGATGTTCTATGAGGGCGGCTGCCTCAAATCCGCCTCTTACAATGTTTTGGCTGATACTGGATAGGGGAGGGTCTGAAAGATTGCATATAATCTCATCATTGTCGACTCCTAATATTGCTATCTTGTCGGGCACTCTGATGTTGTTGACTTTACAGATTTCCGTAATGCGGTTACCTTGATTGTCATCGCAAGCCATGAGTGCCGTAGGTTGCGGCAATGACTTTAACCAATTGAGCAGAGGTGGTGCCTCATAAAACCATAAGTCATCAAGTGATTGATCTTGATAAGAATAGAAATTGTTTCCAAACCCTTGGGCTGCTATACATTCATAGAAACCCTCGCAACGTTCTTGTGACCATACCGTATCGCGATAACCGTAGAATGCGAAGTTCTGAAAGCCTTTACTCAGAAAAAACTCTGCTGCCATTCTGCCGGTCTTGCGGTAATCGCCGGTGATGTTTGGAATATTGCTGAACCTTGATTTATAATCCTGGGCCAACGCGATAATTCCGTTTTCACGGAATAGCTCCACATTGTCATCATTGTCAAATCTGCCGATGATTGCATCTGCATGCCATGTCTTTGCCCATTTTAAGACTCCTTCTATACCATGACTGTTTTTGTAGGAGGGTGGCATACGGCATACTACCCATGGCTCATGGCTTTTGGAATAGGCCAATACCCCCTTTAGCAGATTGTACGAAAGGACTCTGTAAAATCGGTCAATAATATCAATCGAATCATAGCAGTTGACTAAATGTAACAGATTGTTACTTATACAATGTTAGCTTAATTGACAATATAGGATTTTATTTCTTTTCTTCAAATCTTTTCCCTCATATTTGCAGATTGCTTCAATCCACTCTTCTTCCAGTGGTTTGGATTCGTGTTTGGCGAGGTCGAAGGCTATCCATGACGGAAGTACAAACGCATTTTACTTCTTGGGTTTCCGTATCGATGACACGCTGTGCCAGATGGAAACTCTTGGTTCCTATTTCAGTAACGGCAGTTTGCACGGCAATATGGTCCGAACCATAAATCTGCGCAAGGAAATTTGCTTCAATATGGACGACAACGATGCCATCCTTTTCCCAATCTACATCCGGGCATATCGGAAGCGAAATATCCGTTTTCCTAAATCATAAAAGAAAGTAAACAGTGTTGTTTACATGGCCGAATTTGTCGACGTCATTGAAGCGTAGTTGTATGGGCAGGGTGTGGTTAAATTGAATTTCTTCCATTGTTTTCTCTTAAACTTTATTTATAATCGCTGCAAAAATACTATTTTTGCATGTTAATCCGTGAACTTATATATCAAGAAATGATAGAAGACATTAAAAAAGCCTGCCAGGTGATGAGCGAAGGCGGGGTAATTTTGTATCCGACAGATACGATTTGGGGCATAGGTTGTGACGCTACCAATGAAGAAGCGGTGCGCCGTGTATATGAAATCAAGCGACGCTCTGACAGTAAGGCGATGCTGGTATTGGTAGATTCCCCGGTAAAGGTGGATTTCTATGTGCAGGATGTTCCAGAGGTTGCCTGGGATTTGATAGAACTGGCTGACAAGCCTCTTACCATAATTTATTCCGGAGCGCGTAATCTGGCTCCTAATTTGCTTGCTGAAGATGGTAGTGTGGGTATCCGCGTCACCAGTGAGGCATTTTCAAAGCGGCTTTGCCAGCAGTTCCGTAAGGCGATAGTCTCTACTTCTGCCAATGTCAGCGGGCAACCGTCTCCCGGCAACTTCAGTGAAATAAGTGAAGACATCAAGTCTGCGGTAGATTATATAGTAGGATACCGCCAAGAGGAAACGGGACGCCCGAAACCGTCCAGCATCATTAAGTTGGGCAAGGGCGGAGTCATCAAGATTATTCGCGAATAAAAGGAAAAAATGGCAGAGGATAAGAGGAGTTTGTTGCAGCGCTTCATCATTTGGCGCGAAAAGAATATCAAGGAGAAGCAATTCATACTGATTCTCAGTTTTCTTGTGGGTATTTTTACGGCGTTCGCCGCACTGATACTGAAAGGCATCATACACTGGATACAGAACTTCCTGACGGACAATTTCAATGCGACGGAGGCCAACTATCTTTATCTGGTTTATCCGGTAGTGGGTATCTTCCTGACCGGACTGTTTGTCCGTTACGTGGTGAAGGACGACATCAGTCATGGTGTTACGAAAATCTTGTATGCCATCTCGCGGCGACAGGGACGTATCAAACGACATAACACTTGGTCGTCCATCATAGCCAGTTCCATTACCATCGGTTTCGGTGGTTCGGTCGGGGCGGAGGCGCCTATTGTGTTGACGGGTTCGGCTATCGGTTCTAATCTGGGAAATATATTCAAGATGGAGCATCGTACGCTGATGCTGTTGGTGGGATGTGGTGCTGCTGGTGCGGTTGCAGGCATTTTCAAGGCACCAATTGCCGGTCTGGTATTTACGCTGGAGGTACTGATGATAGATTTGACAATGTCTTCCTTGTTGCCGTTGCTGATATCCGCGGTGACGGCTGCAACTGTTTCCTATATCGTGACGGGTACGGACGCCATGTTCAAATTCCATTTGGACCAAGCTTTCGAATTGGAGCGTATTCCGTATGTCATTATGTTGGGCATCTTCTGTGGATTGGTTTCCCTTTATTTCACCCGCGCCATGAACTCTGTGGAAGGCGTGTTCGGAAGGTTGAGAACTCCCTATAAGAAGCTGATAATGGGCGGTGCCATGCTGAGTATCCTGATATTCCTTTTCCCACCGTTGTATGGCGAAGGTTACGATACGATAGAATTATTGCTGAATGGAGTGAGTAATGCCGAATGGGACACGGTGATGAATAATTCCTTCTTCTACGGGCACGGCAATCTGTTGCTGATATACCTCATACTGATTATTCTGTTCAAGGTTTTTGCCTCGAGTGCCACGAATGGCGGTGGCGGTTGCGGCGGTATCTTCGCACCTTCATTGTATTTGGGGTGTATTGCCGGTTTTGTCTTTTCACATTTCAGCAATGAAATAGAGATGACGGCTTATCTGCCCGAAAAGAATTTTGCCTTACTGGGAATGGCGGGGGGTTATGAGTGGGGGTTCAT
>ENA-OQDC01000108-OQDC01000108.1-human-gut-metagenome-genome-assembly--contig:-NODE-108-length-62450-cov-8.103541_pt1 | contig 62450 bp, 59 predicted proteins | sample MGYA00242770_ERZ504601 | MGnify/ENA primary metagenome ERZ504601 (study PRJEB26092, sample SAMD00036305) | human gut metagenome | host: Homo sapiens | study: EMG produced TPA metagenomics assembly of...
ATTGTGCAATATTCCCCACTGCTGCCTCCCGTAGGAGTTTGGGCCGTGTCTCAGTCCCAATGTGGCCGGTCACCCTCTCAGGTCGGCTACTGATCGTCGCCTTGGTAGGCCGTTACCCCACCAACTAACTAATCAGACGCGGGTCCATCTCATACCACCGGAGTTTTTACCCCTGCACCATGCGGTGCTGTGGTCTTATGCGGTATTAGCAGTCATTTCTAACTGTTATCCCCCTGTATGAGGCAGGTTACCCACGCGTTACTCACCCGTCCGCCGCTCAGTCAAATAGGAAATCATCCGAAGAATCTTTCCTAAGTGCTTCGCTCGACTTGCATGTGTTAAGCACGCCGCCAGCGTTCATCCTGAGCCAGGATCAAACTCTCGTTAAAAGTGTTTGTATCCAGTTCAGAATCAACATACTAGCTAATTCTTCCCTTTTTACTGTTGTTTGGTTTTTAACCGTTCGCTCGACTGCCTCAAGCTCAAAACTTCGTTTTTCGCTTTCGTGGCTTCGCCAATACTCACAAGCATCACTTTCTGAAAGCAAGCTTTCAAAACTGCTGCTTTGTTCGTGCAGTCTTCGCTTTTCGAAAATCTTCTCTTAAAGAAATTTTCAAGGGTTATTGTTGTCTATTGTTCAATTATCAAGGTTCTTTTCACTGTTCTTTTCAAGCGACAGCTTTTATATTTTATCAAAAGCTTTTCTCTTTGTCAAGAACTTTTTTATTTTTCTGTTTCGTTTGATTTGGAATTTTCATATCCGCCTCTAGCGACAGCTTGTCTATGCTATCACATTCAGATCATTCTGTCAACAACTTTTTTTGATTGATTTTCAATCTTTCCAATCACTTCCAACCAGGAATGTCCCGCCTCCGCGTCTTCTCTGCTCTTCCGTTCTTTTGTTGCTCTCAGTGCTGTTCCTCAGCGACGAATGTTATCTTACCATGCCTGTTCTTAATTGTCAATATTTTTTATATTTTTCATGCAATTCTGAATATTCTGATAATTCGTTTTGTTTCTGCAAGACTATTTCTTTCACAATTATAACGGATACAGCTTTATATAGTAGAAAGTTTTTCAGGAGCCAAAAGAATCCGCATGCATTTGGCAGAATGCACACGGACTTTCAATTTTAAAGCATCTCGAACCTTTCTCCCAGAAATTCGGACTGACTTCAATCTCATCTGAGAGAATCTTATATCCATGCTCTTTGCAATATGTATAATCTTTCTCTAACTCTTCTGACCGATATGCAATATGCTCAACCCTGGTTGTCGCACCTCCCGGAAGCTGGTCTCTCTGAGAAATTTCATACATCTTTCCGTCTGACGGATTCTCTAAAAAGTATACATTATGTCCACCTTTTCCCGGAAATTTTCCGGCAACTCTGAATCCAAGCATTTCTTGATACCACTTTGCATTTTTTATAAAATATTCCCTTTTCACATAATCTTATTTTGAGTATAATCATCTTTACAGCTATATTTTCATAAATAAATGCTGATTTTTCTGCTACTTTACCAGTAATACACTTGCTTTCTCTACTTGATAGCAAGTGCATAGATTCAAGGAGTACTAATATGTTCCATTATTATATGTTCAACAAACCATTTGGCTGCGTTACTGCACGTCGCGACACTCTTTACCCAACTGTTATGGATTATTTTTCAGAACTGCACAATGACCGTCTGAATCCTGTCGGACGTTTAGACCGTGAGACAACCGGTCTTTTGCTCATTACAGATGACGGTAATTGGAATCAACAGCTCACTCATCCTGCCTATCATAAGAAAAAGACTTATCTTTTTACCGTCCTCGGAGACCTGACAGAAGATCGACGCCAGTTCCTGGAAAATGGAATTTTGCTAAAAGGATCTCCTGTTCCTACTTCTCCTGCAAAGATCACTCTTTTCAAAAAAGATACTCTTGCTAATATTCTTGATACGCTGCATCCAGAAGTGCAGAATGCAGTCCGTACTAATCTGCCTTCCCATCCGGTTACCTATGGAGAAATCACCATCAGTGAAGGACGTAAACGTCAGATCCGCCGTATGATGAAGGCTGTTCACTGCTGCGTGATCGAATTAAAGCGGATTTCTATTGATGACATTCATTTAGATGAATCCCTTGCCCCTGGAAAATGGAAAGAAATTTTCCCCTTTGAAAAAAATTCTCCTGTTTAAGAGATTCCATGGACTCAGCAAACTTTTTGTCTGTTACTCACATAAAGAAAGATCAGGAAACGAGATTGCCTTACTCTGCTTTCCCGATCTCCTGATCCTTCTATTTTTCTGCTCTTTCCTGCTCTATTCTTTTCTGATTTTTTATTCTTTCCTACTCTATTCTTTTCTGAGCTTTTTATTCTTTCCTACTCTTTTTTCTTTACATTTCAGATTTTCCATACCTGGTTCAGGCTGCTTTTTTATCTGTTCATTCAGCCTGCCATATAACTGGGTCATCCGATATAGCTTATGAACTATCTTTTTATCAAATGCTCCCTTTTCCATCTGCCAGGTCCAGTTTCCACCCAATGTGGAAGGCATATTAATTCTTCCACTCCCGTCAATTCCCAGAATATCCTGTATCGGTGTCACGCATAATTGTGCTGCACTTCCCATTGCAAGCCGCATAAAATCCCACGTCAATGTATCATCATCCAGCCTGGAAACACCCATATATTCTTTTGCAAAATCACGGCTTTCTTTATCCAGTGTGCGATACCATCCTCTGGTCGTATCATTATCATGCGTTCCCGTATAAACCACACAATTTTCAGAATATCTGTGAGGAAGATAAACTGATTCCCCGCTTGGATCAAATGCAAACTGAAGCACCTTCATTCCCGGGAATCCACTTTCTTTCAACATCTGAAGGACACTCTCTGTCAGAAAGCCGAGATCTTCCGCAATAATTTCCGGTCTTCCAAGCTCTTTTTCAATGGCCTGAAAAAGTTTCATTCCCGGTCCGGGCATCCATGTTCCATTTTCCGCAGTCGGCTCACCGTATGGAATTGCATAATATTCATCAAATCCTCTGAAATGATCGATCCTTACAACATCATAGAGCTGAAAACAGTACCGGATTCTCTGAATCCACCATGCGTACCCGGTCTTTTGATGATACTCCCAGTTATATAATGGATTTCCCCAAAGCTGTCCCGTCTTTGCAAATGCGTCCGGTGGGCATCCTGCTACTCTGATCGGATTATTTTCTTCATCAAACTGAAATAATTCAGGTGCAGCCCATACATCTGCACTGTCAAAAGCCACATAGATCGGGATATCACCTATGATCTGAATTCCCTGTTCTTTTGCATAAGTATGCAGCTTTTTCCACTGCCGATCAAATTCATACTGCTGGAACTGATAGAAGCCGATCTCATCTTCCAGTTCTTCCTTTACTTTTTCAAGTGCAGTTTTTTCCCTTTTCTTTAAAAGCTCTTCCCATTCGCTCCAGCTTTTTCCCTCATGGGCGTCTTTAATTGCCATATACATGCAATAATCTTCCAGCCAGAATGCATTTTCTTCGAGAAATTTTTCGTACTTATCATTTTTCTGAAATCGTCTGTATGCCTTTTTCAGAATCTTAAATCTGTTCTGATATATTTTTTCATAATCAATCTTTTTCTGTTCTTTACAGCGTACTTCCTTACACTCCTTCTTTGTCAGAAGTCCCTCTTTCACCAGCGTCTTCAGATCAATAAAATACGGATTCCCGGCATAGGTAGAAAATGACTGATATGGTGAATCACCATATCCGGTCGGACCAAGCGGCAGGATCTGCCAGTAACTCTGCCCCGCCTTTTTCAGTTGATCTACAAATTTGTATGCTTCTTTTGAAAAGCACCCTATTCCATATTTTGATGGCAGCGAAAATACCGGCATCAAAACTCCACTCGCTCTTTTCATTTTATTTCCTCCAGATCTTTCGCCGTTACAGTTTCCAGATATCCTGATTATACTCTTCGATCGTTCTGTCAGAAGAAAAGTATCCGGCTTTTGCAATATTGATCAGTGCTTTCTTTGCCCATGCTTTCTGATCTGCATATGCCTCCAGTGCTTCTTCCTTCTTTTCTTTATAAGCATCAAAATCAAGCAGTGTCATAAACCAGTCTTTACTGATGATCTCATGCTGAAGTCTTTCCAGATTCTCCTTCTGTCCTACTGCAAGCACTTCCTTGCTCGTGATAAAATCAACTGCAGCTTTGATCGCAGGATTCTTTTCATAAAATTCTTTTGAAACGTAATCAGCTTTTGCATAATGTTCGATCACTTCATCACTGGAAGCTCCAAATACAAAAATGTTGTCATCTCCCACCAGTTCATGGATTTCTACATTTGCACCATCTTCCGTTCCGAGAGTCACCGCTCCGTTCAGCATAAATTTCATATTTCCTGTTCCGCTTGCCTCTTTTGATGCAAGTGAGATCTGCTCAGAAATATCACATGCCGGAATCAGTTTTTCAGCTTTCGTTACGTTATAATTTTCCACCATCACTACTTTCAGGTAAGGACTTACATCAGGATCATGGTTAATGATCTCCTGCAGACAGAGGATCAGATGGATGATATCTTTTGCAATCACATATGCCGGTGCAGCTTTTGCCCCAAAAATCGCAGTTACCGGTGCAGCCGGAATCTTGCCTGCTTTGATTTCCAAGTATTTATCAATAATATATAACGCATTTAACTGCTGACGCTTATACTCATGAAGCCTTTTGATCTGGATATCAAAGATCGTATCCGGGCTGATCTCTATATCCTGCGTTTCTTTCAGGTATCTGCACAGTGCTTTTTTATTTTCTTTTTTGATCTTCACAAGCCTTTCGAGAACCTTTTCATCATCCTGATACTTCAAAAGCTTTTCCAGTTCTGCTGCATCCTTCTTGTACCCTTCCCCGATCAGCGAATCGATCAGTTCTGTCAGAGCCGGATTGCAATGAAGCAGCCAGCGGCGGAACGTAATACCATTGGTCTTATTATTAAATTTTTCAGGATAGATCTTATAAAAGTTATTCAGTTCCGTCTCTTTTAAAATCTCAGTATGCAGTGAAGCAACACCATTGACACTAAATCCGTAATGCAGATCTATATGTGCCATATGGACTGTATCATTCCGGTCAATGATGGATACGCTCTCATCCTCATATTTTCTTCTTACTTTATCATCCAGAACTTCGATGATCGGAACCAGTTGCGGAACAACCTTCTTCAGATATGCAACCGGCCATTTTTCTAATGCTTCTGCAAGGATCGTATGATTGGTATATGCACACGTTTCTGATACCACTTTCACTGCATCATCCATATCCATGCCACGCAGCATCAGCAGACGAATCAGTTCAGGGATCACCATAGTCGGATGTGTATCGTTGATCTGGATCACCGCATACTCCGGAAGATCATACAGCTTACAGCCTTTTGCAACGCATTCATCCAAAATCATCTGTGCTCCCGCACTGACCATAAAATACTGCTGATAAATACGAAGAAGTCTTCCATTTTCATCACTGTCATCCGGATATAAGAACAGCGTCAGGTTCTTCTCAATCTCTTTTTTGTCAAAATCAATTCCATCCTCCACGATCGTCTCATCTACTGAGTCAAGATCAAAAAGATGTAATTTATTTGTCAGATTATTATATCCTGTCACTTCAATATCGTACATTCTTGCTTTGACGTCCAGACCTCTGAAGGATACCGGATATACCATATCGGTCTTTTTAAGCCACGATTTCTTCTCGATCCATGGGTTCGGAGTTTCCTTCTGCAGGTTATTCTTAAATTCCTGTCTGAACAATCCAAGATGATAATTCAGTCCGACACCATCTCCCGCAAGTCCAAGCGTTGCAATGGAATCCAGGAAGCACGCTGCAAGTCTTCCAAGCCCGCCATTTCCCAAAGACGGTTCCGGTTCTATTTCTTCGATCTCGCTTAAATTCTTTCCATGCTTTTCAAGAATTTCTTTTACTTCTTGGTAGATTCCAAGATTGATCATATTATTAGACAATAATTTTCCAATAAGAAATTCTGCCGAAATATAATATAATTTCTTTTTGCTGTCCGTACGCTCTTTTTTTGAAGCCATCTCCTGTACGATTGTCAACAGAGCATCATAAATTTCTTCATTAGATGCCTGTGAAATCTCTTTTCCCAGTATCTGATCCAGCTTTTCCTGCATATTCATAGTCTCTTCTCCTTTTTCATTCCGTTCCATTCTATGGCGATTCCACACCGCCCGTCTTTATCTTATTTTCACAATATGTATTTTAATACTATTTTTTTATCTTTTCTTGCAATATAATTTCATTTTATAGTACAATACTATCATTCTATGATGCCAGTGGCAAAAGGTCTAAGCCCACATGAGCTTGCTCATAGGTGGGTGAAAGACCTTAGGACCCGCCCCGATATGAGCATAAAAGTGGGATGATAATCCCACGATATGCGAAGATTGGGTAGGATTGTGGGAGTGCGTAGCACGGAGCAATCCGTAGGCATCAAAGTCGGGGGCTTTTGACCCCGACATCATTCTATTGTATAAGCAGGCATTATGTGAGTCGATCCTGTCGCTCATCCATGAACCACTCTGAAAGGAGCAGATTTATTTGCAGATCAATAATTATCAGAATTATCACGAAACCAAGCAGCACACAACTGCAGAATTCCCATACAATACTTATCCTTGTTCCATTCCACTGGACTTTACCCGCGTCCCGCTTCACTGGCACGACGAACTGGAACTGATTGTTATAAAAAAAGGGCATGGTCTGATCTCAGTCGATTTTCAGAAAAAGATCGTCAATGCAGGAGACATCATTTTTATCCGTCCGGGCTGTCTTCATTCCATCGAACAACATGAATCCGATTCCATGGAATACGAAAATATCCTTTTACTTCCCGAACTTCTCATCTCCGGGGACAATGATCTCTGTGCCACGCAGTTTCTTCATCCTCTTATGTCAGGTTCTGTTCCTGTAGAGATTTTTTTTACTCCTGCCGTCCCCTGCCATGGACAGCTTACTGAGTGTATTTGTCAGATCGACCTGTTATGCGAAACCCGTCCTGACGGATGGCAACTTGCATTAAAAGGTTATCTTTTTCAGTTCTTTTACATTCTGATCTCAAATCAGAAAAAAAAGGAACACGCCTCTTCTCCCCGGTTAAAATCTCTCAAAAAAATGAAGCTTGTCCTCAAATATGTAGAAGAACATTATACTGAACCAGTCTCCATTGAAGATATGGCCGCTCTCACTTATTACAGTAAATCACATTTTATGAAATTTTTTAAACTTCATATGGGAACCGGTTTTATCGAATATCTGAATGACTACCGACTTACGATTGCCGGACAGAAACTGAAAAATTCTTCCGACTCCGTTCTTACGATTGCTGAAGAATGTGGCTTTGAACACCTTTCTTACTTCAACCGGCTTTTTAAAAGAAAATATGGAACTACTCCCGGAAAATACAGAAGCGGCTTACACTGAAGCCGCTTCTGTATTTCCAGTTTTTCTGACTCTTTTATTCCTTTCCATGCGGAACGTATTACGGATGATAATATAATTCGATCGGGTCGATCGGATCAAATGGATGCTCCTCTTCCATTTTTTTATTTCTGCCATGACGCTTTAACAATTCACCACTTTTATTATAGACCCAGAATGAGTATACCAGGAATTTGTTGATCTTTCCGATCTTCTCTTTCGTCGTCTTGTTGTAAAGTACTCCACCTGTTTTTAGCGGAGTCTTTTTATGGATCAGGGAGATCAGCTCCGTCTCACAACTGACCGGTTCAGGCAGGATCGTATACCCCCGACCTACACATTCACTTTTATGGGAGTCACTTCCTCCGGTTGTCAGCTTTCCATATTTCTTTGCAAGCTTCATCGCTCCGGCATTGGACTCCGTTGTCTCACAACTGTTAAATCCCTCTACAAAATCAAAACGCTTGATAATCTCCGGTGACTGGTAGAATTTTCTTGCATGCGTAAAACTCATATACTTTTCACCGCATGGATGTGCAGGTCCAAGAACTCCGCCATTACGATGAACCAGATCGATCAACAACGCCAGCGGCATTCCCCGCATTTCCAGCAGACGGATCTTAACTCCTTCCGGCATGATCACCAGGATATGACCCGCATCACGCGTATCATATTCAATCCCTTTCAGTACAACAAAATCTGTATGCTTCTTTCCTTTGATATTCTCTTTCCAGTAACGGTATCCGTTATACGTATCATGATCCGTGATTACCATTCCCTGGAATCCCTTTTTCTTCAGAATTTCAATATACTCTTCAATCCCGACTCTGCTGTCTATTGAGCCTTCTTTTACATGACAATGCATATCAATCTTCATACGCACAGCCTCCTTTTCTGAAAGAATCCACTTCCATACCTGTTATTCTTCCCCTGATTCATCCTCGTCATAATAGTCCTCATCCTCTATTTCAGGATCTTCGTCATCCAAATAGTAATCTTCATCTATTTCAGGATCTTCGTCATCCAAATAGTAATCTTCGTCTATTTCAGAGTCTTCCTCATCCAAATACTCGTCTTCCTCTGTCTCAGGGTCTTCCTCATCCAAATCCCCTTCTTCCTCTGTCTCAGGGGCTTCCTCATCCAAATAATAATCTTCTTCTATCGTGGAATCTTCTTCATCAAAATAATACTCCTCTTCCTCCACTTCAGATGCGTCTTCCTTTTCCATCTGGTCCTCTTCTACTTCATCGATCCAGTTTCTTGCTCGTTCCACATCATTTTCTGTAGAATTATTTTCACGGATCTTTTCCGCTGTCTTCAGATTGCTCTTTTTCTGCTTACCCGATTCCATGAGCATCTGAATCCACACTCCGAGTACCGCTGCCACTATGCATAATACAATATGGATCCATCTCATATTTACAGGAATCAGATAATAAATACAGCTTCCTGTAACCATACCGCCAAAAATGGAAGTGACAAAAATCGTAACAATGCTTGAAAACCAAATAAAGACTACTGCTACAAGCAGACCGACACCGATACAGACTCCCCACAGAATCACACTGTCCGGTTTCAGAAGATGGACTCCCACCAGTGCTGTCATCAGCCAGCATAACCAAAAACCGCCCACTTTTTTCTTCCATAATACTTAATGCGGTCAGAATTACTCCCACTACCAGTCCCGGAATCCATATGTAATCCACAGCAAGTCCCGCGAAATATGCTGCTGCCGCTCCACCGACAGTTCCAGATACAAAGCCGAATATAACTGCCCACACTCTGACAAATTTCCACCCGGTCAGGCAGATTCCAATTCCTAACACGCCTAATACGATCAGTGAGATCAATTCTACCTGAGTCAGCACATGAGAGCTGTCATTAAACCCTGCCAGCAGTACATTAAAATCAAAATTTCCGATCGAATCCACAATCATTTTCATATTCATATACTCCACCTTCGTTCTTCTGCGATTCTTTTCCCCTTTGTTACCTCTTCTGATCTGAAGACATTCCCTGTTATATATTTTAGCAATTTTCACATTATAATACAAGATAATTGACTTATAATATCTCTCCCTTTAAAATAAAGAGGAATGCTGTTGACAATCGCAGACATTGAATCATATAAAGGAGAAATCATATGGAACAGTTAAAAAATTCCTGAAGGCTATACCTCTCCGCTCACGATCCGTGAAACGGAAGTTGCCATCAAGGAAGTAAAAGATCATTTTGAACGTGCACTTGCAAAGAATCTGCATCTGACCCGCGTTTCCGCTCCTCTTTTCGTCCGTCCTGAATCCGGGCTGAACGATAACTTAAATGGAGTAGAACGTCCGGTTTCTTTTGGAATTAAAGAACAGAATGATGCTGCAGCAGAGATCGTCCATTCTCTTGCGAAATGGAAAAGATATGCACTGAAGCATTATGGATTCCACTCAGGGGAAGGACTCTATACTGATATGAGTGCCATCCGCAGAGACGAGGATACCGACAACATCCACTCTCTCTATGTAGACCAGTGGGACTGGGAGAAAGTTATCTCCAAGGAAGAACGCAACATGGAAACCCTGGAGTATACCGTCCGCAAGGTTTATGTGGCACTGAAGGATACAGAAGATTACATATCCAGAAGATACAATTACATCGAACCTCTTCTTCCGGATGATATTTTCTTCATCACCTCTCAGGAATTAGAAGATCTTTATCCTGATCTTTCCACAAAAGAACGTGAGACAAAGATTGCCAAAGAAAAGGGAGCGGTATTTATTTCCAAGATTGGCGGACTTCTTGCATCCGGTGAGAAGCACGACGGACGTGCACCGGACTATGATGACTGGGAGTTAAATGGAGATATCATCGTTTACTATCCGGTTCTCGACATGGGACTGGAACTTTCCTCTATGGGAATCCGTGTAGATGAAGTTTCCCTTAAAAACCAGTTAAAAGAAGCCAGATGTGAAGAACGTGCTGAACTGCCATTCCAGAAGGCTCTGTTGAACGGTGAACTGCCTTATACTGTAGGTGGTGGAATCGGTCAGTCACGTATCTGTATGTATTATCTGAGAAAAGCTCATATCGGAGAAGTCCAGTCTTCTCTTTGGCCGGATGACGTAGCAGAAAAAGCTGCTGCCGGCGGAATCCAGCTTTTATAAAGCAGGTGTAACTTTTGCCGATTAAAAACGGCAGTATATCTTTTTGTCGTATACCTGGCAAAAAAGCCGGGAACAGATCTACACTCTGTACTTCAGAGTGTCTCTGTTCCCGGCTTTCTCTTTTCGCAGTCATTTTCCAGGATCTTCACAACTGCAACTGCCTGCATGTGCTGTGCCTGATGCCGATCCTCCACAAGAGCCTTTGGATAACCGATCACACCATGACCATCATATGGATCATTAAAGTAATAATTTTCCTCATCCGCTCCGACCAACAGCATACAATGCTCATTGGAAATCCACGTAAAGGTCTCCCCCGTCTCTTTCAGCTTCCAGACTGGTCCGGTCTTCGGTTCACGCATATTGATACATGCCCAGAAAATGACCGGCATTCCTTTGCTGACATATCGCTCTACAAGCTGCTCTGCCGTCTTTCCCGATTCATCAACTGCACGATAATGAATATTTTTCTCCGTTTCTGTCTGCTGCTGCAACTTTTCAGCCACTGCTTTTTCTTCAAAAATCCGATTTAAAGACTCCACGATGACCAGAGCATAGCATCCATAGGATTCCGCATCATAGGGACTTCCACAAAAACAATGTCGCGGATCCGGTCCATATAGATCACCCCAGCGTTCTTCAAATGAATCCTGCTTCAGATAATCCCGGATAAACTCATCCACACTCACCCTGTAGCCAAGATACTGCAAAAGCATCACGGTCGATACGCTTTCACATCCTGTGGGATAATAATGACTCTGATCAAGGTATGGTACTTCAATTTTTATCATCTTATGCTGCCTGCCTTTTAGAAAGAACGATCTTCATTCCCATCAGGATTGCCAAAAGGATCAGTAGACTGATTCCCAGTGTCAGCCACCATATTTTCGTAAGTGCCGCAATAATATATCCAACCATACATACACCTGCCACAATCGCCGCATACTGCATCTGCGTGGATACATGATTCAGATGATTACTCTGAGCCCCTGCGGAAGACATAACCGTTGTATCTGAGATCGGTGAAACATGATCCCCGCACACTGCACCCGCAAGAACTGCTGATACAGAAATGATCATCATCTCCAGACTGGTATTTCCTGCAAACATTCCTGTTGCGATCGGAACAAGGATCGCAAATGTCCCCCAGGAGGTACCTGTTGAAAAAGACAGGAAAATCGCAACTGCAAATAATACTACCGGGATGAAAATACTTGCTGAAGCATTCTCTCCCACGATACCGCCTACAAATTCAGCCAGTCCCATTGCATCTCCGATTCCTTTCAGTGACCACGCAAAGATCAGGATCGTAATCGCCGGGATCATCAGCTTAAAGCCTTCTACCAGACTTTCCATAAACCCTTTAAAATCTACAACCTTTCTCGGAAGATACAGAAGCATCATAAAGAAGATCGTCACCATCGTTGCGAAAATCAGACTGGTTTCTGCATCACAGCCGGAAAATGCAGTGATAATGTCTTTCGCTCCGCCAAGATAACCGGTATAGATCATTGCTCCGATCGCAGAAACAATTAGCACCGCAACCGGAAGTACTAAATCCATCACTTTACCGCCCGGGTTCACTTCATCCTCAGACACCTGCTCAAATTCATCACCACCGCTGGTAAATAAGTCACCCTTCGCCGCATTTTCTTCATGCTTTTTCATCAGTCCGAAATCAAAGCCCGTAAAACAGATAAAAAATACCATCACCAGTGTAAGGATCGCATACAGGTTATACGGGATAGTACGCAAAAACAACTGAAAACCGCTGATCCCTGCATCTGCAGGCACATACGAGTTCACTGCAGCAGCCCAGCTTGAGATCGGTGCAATAATGCACACCGGAGCTGCCGTTGCATCAATGATATAGGCAAGTTTTGCTCTCGAAACTTTCTGCTGATCTGTGACCGGACGCATTACCGATCCGACTGTCAGGCAGTTAAAATAGTCATCTACAAAAATCAGGACACCCAGTCCCATCGTCGCAAGTAAGGCACTCCGCTTGGTTCTGATCTTTGTTCCCGCCCATTTTCCATAAGCAGCAGAACCTCCCGATTTTGCCATCAGTACAATGATCATTCCCAACAGTACATCAAAAATAAGAATATTCAGATTCATACTGTTCTTCATGATCTCAAAAAAATTAACAAATGAATCCCACGGGTGGAATCCACTGTAAAGGAGTGCTCCTACGGCTACTCCGATAAATAAGGAGCTGTATACCTCCTTTGTGATAAACGCAAGTATAATTGCGAGAAGCGGTGGAATCAAAGCCCACCATGTTCCAATAAACATAGACCCGTCCATTTATTTTACTCCATTCCTTTCATTTGCATCTCTTTCATTCTATAGGAAGCTTTACAGAATGACAAGCCTTTTCTATAACAAGCCTTGCAGAAGCACAACGATTTTCTCTTTTTCACATTTCAGATGCCCTGCTCCAGAACTCATTGAAATTCAACAGATCCGGCAGATAAATATCCGCATGATTCCAGATTTGTCCCAGATTTTTATCGTTCGCCTTATCATAGACTGCGACCGTCTTAAATCCCGCACTCTTTGCCGTTCTGATTGCATGCCATGCATCCTCAAAGACCCAGGTCTGCCCCGGATCTGTATCCAGTTGAAGTGCCGCTGCGAAATACAGATCCGGCTGATTCTTTCCACTTCCGATCTCTGAAGCCGTAAAAATTCCTTCAAAATAAGAAAAAACTTTCAGTCTTTTCAATGCTGCCTCTGCATTCTTCCGGTCACCGGAAGTGGCGATCACCATCGGGATCTTCCGTTCTTTCAATTCTTTCAGATATTCACGTACTCCCTCTTTCAGAGGCACTTTTTCCACATAAAACTGCTCTACTTCCTTTACAATCCCCTTTGTAACCTCTTCCACGGTCTGCTTCAGTCCGTAATGAGAAATCAGATACTCCGCTGCTTCTTTCAGACTCATTTCATATAGAATCTCACTTAAATCTTTTTCTGCCTGGATCCCGAATTTCTGTAAATAGAGTTCACCGAGATTCTCCCATACAGGCATGGAGTTCAGAAGAACTCCATCTACATCAAATATAACACCTTTTACCATAACTCTTTCTGCCCCTTTATATCATATACATCATCGCGGAAATAATTTTTGATATCTTCCGGCATAAATACTTTCCGTTCAGAATCATACCATAATTTTGTTTTTTTATAAAGAGATATCATTTCCAATTCTCATCCGGATGTGCTATAGTAATTGCTGGCTACAGTATCTGTAGACAGGAATCTATCGTTATCGCTGACTGAAGATTTTTATTACATAAAACACAGGAGGAATATTTTATGAACTTTTTTAAGAAAAATGGTGCAGGCCTGCTCTTATGCCTGCTGATTGCCATTCCATCATGGCTGCTCGGAAAGGCTGTCCCCGTTGTCGGCGGTCCGGTCTTTTCTATTCTGATCGGTATGATCGTTACCCTGATCCTGACCGATAAAACCGTCTTTTCACCGGGAATTAATTTTACATCCAAAAAGATCCTGCAGACAGCCGTTGTATTCCTTGGATTCGGAATGAATCTCACAGAAATTCTGGCAAAAGGGAAGCAGTCTCTCCCGATCATTCTTTCCACCATCACTACATCACTGGTAATTGCTTTTATTATGTATAAAATATTGCATATCAATTCCAACAGTGCAGTTCTGGTCGGTGTCGGTTCATCTATCTGCGGAGGAAGTGCCATTGCAGCTACTGCACCGGTCATCGGAGCTGATGATGAAGAGATTGCCCAGTCTATCTCCGTTATTTTCCTGTTCAACGTCATTGCCGCCCTCGTCTTTCCTTCACTCGGAGCTGCCCTTGGTCTGACAAATGAAGGATTCGGATTGTTTGCAGGAACCGCCATCAATGATACCTCTTCTGTCACTGCCGCTGCTACCGCCTGGGACGGAATCCATGCAAGCAATACACTGGAAGCTGCTGCAATCGTAAAAATGACAAGAACACTTGCGATCATCCCGATCACATTAGTCCTCGCCATTTACAAAAGCCGGAAATCCAAAAATACCGAAGGATCTTCTTTCAGTCTGAAACGTGCCTTTCCGATGTTCGTACTGTTTTTCGTTCTTGCATCGGTTGTCACAACCATCTTTCATCTTCCTGCCGGTGTAACCGCCCCGTTGAAAGAACTGAGCAAATTTCTAATCATCATGGCAATGTCCGCAATCGGTCTGAATACGAATATTGTCAAGCTCGTCAGGACCGGAATGAAACCTATTCTCACCGGATTCTGCTGCTGGATCGGCATTGCTTTTGTCAGTCTTATGATGCAGCACATTCTCGGTATCTGGTAGAATTTCACTGTCAGACAGGATTTAAAAAGTGCCACTTTCTTTTCTGGAGGATCATCCTCTGCGGATCGGAAAGCGACACTTTTCTTTTTCTTATCTGTTCTGCTTCAATTATTTTTCTTCCAGGATCTTATCAATACTTACCAGCTTCACACTCAGTACAAAAATATCTGCTGCCATCTCAAGTTCCTCCGGAGTCGGATAAGACGGAGCGATACGGATATTGCTGTCATGAGGATCTTTTCCGTAAGGGAACGTAGCTCCTGCACCGGTCAGCACTACACCCGCTTCTTTTGCCTTTGCCACGATCGCCTTTGCACATCCATCCAGTGCGTCAAAGGAGATAAAATAACCTCCCCTTGGTGCGATCCATGAACCGATCTCCAGTCCGCCAAGTTCTTTGTCCAGTACTTCCAGTACCGTTTCAAACTTCGGTCTTAAAATATCAGCATGCTTCTTCATATGCTCTACGATTCCGTGGATATCTTTAAAGAATCTTACATGACGAAGCTGGTTTACCTTGTCATGTCCGATCGTCTGTACCTTCATCATATTACGGATATCTTTCAGGTTCGCATCTGATGCAGCCATTGCTGCAATTCCTGATCCAGGAAAACTGATCTTGGATGTAGATGAGAACTTATAGACCATATCCGGATTTCCTGCTTTTTTACACTCCATCAAAATCTCCAGCAGATAATCCTGCTTGTCCTCGTACAGATGGTGAACACAGTAGGCATTGTCCCAGAAAATACGGAAATCTTCTGCTGCCGGTTTCAGATTTGCAAAACGGAAGACTGTCTCATCTGAGTACGTAATTCCCTGTGGATTAGAATATTTCGGAACACACCAGATTCCTTTTACTGCAGGATCATTATTTACCAGTTCTTCTACTAGATCCATATCTGGTCCTTCCGATGTCATCGGAATATTGATCATCTCAATTCCGAAATGCTCTGTAATTGCGAAGTGTCTGTCATATCCCGGAACAGGACAGAGGAATTTTACTTTATCAAGCTTACACCATGGTGTACTTCCCATAACTCCATGAGTCATTGCTCTTGCAACTGTATCATACATAACATTCAGACTTGAATTACCAAAAATGATCACATTATCCTTTGGTACTTCCATCATATCTGCAAGAAGCTGCTTTGCTTCATCAATTCCGTCAAGACCACCATAATTCCGACAGTCAACGCCATTGGCACAGGTCAGCTCTTCACTGCTGTTCAGTACATCCATCATCCCCATTGACAGATTCAGTTGGTCTGCAGCCGGCTTACCTCTGGACATATCCAATGAAAGACCCTTCGCCTTAATCTCTTCAAAGCGGGCTTCCAGTCCCTTCTTTAACTCTAATAACTCTTCTTTGCTCAAATCTTTGTATGCAGTCATTGCAGGATTCCTCCATTCTTTCTTGAATACTCTTGTGACATCGCCACACTAATTGCTATTGTATACAACTTTTGACATTTCGTCAATGGTTTCTTGCATTTTTGTCAGTTTAAATCGAATTTTTACGGTTCTATTTTTATCTTTTTGCATTTTCTCACCTTTTTTCATGCATTTTCTTCTTTTTATTTTTTTCACTTTTCTTTTCCGTACCCAGTCCTGGTTTTTTCCCTGATTTTTTATTGAGATTCTTTTCCTTTTTCTGCTTTATGATATGATGTTGAAGACAACAGAGGAATTTATTTTATTTCTGACCCGGACGGATACTGGCTGGAAATTGTGCCTGCATAGAAAATAATCAAAAAAAGCCATCGCTTACTGCGATGACTTTTTTCTTTCCTGCTAATATCTCACATAATATACCACACGGACTTTACTGACCTTCACCGGCACACCCGTCTGCTGTGCCTCGATCATCTGACCATTTCCTATGTAGATTGCCACATGACCCGGTGTCCAGCAGATATCTCCCGGCTGCGGATCACTGACGATTGTTCCGCCTGCAAGAATCGAACCACTTGTTCTCGGGATCGACTTTCCTGCCTGTCTGTAACAATACTGAACCAGTCCTGAACAATCCAGTCCGACATATGGAGTTGTTCCACCCCATACATACGGAACACCAATCTGTGAATACGCTGCATCTACAATCGCATTTCCGGTACTTGGATTGTATGTAGCACCACTGTTGGTTGTCCCTCCGGTATTGGTCGTACCACCATTATTTGTAGTACCACCGTTGTTCGTTGTCCCTCCGGTATTCCGGTTATTATTATTCTTCTTAGCCGCCTCGGCTGCCGCAGCAGCTTCTGCCGCTTTTCTTGCTTCTTCCTGACGCTTTGCCTCTTCCTCGGCTGCTTTCTTCACAGCCTCGTCAATCTGCACATCAAGATCCTTGATCTCAGAACTCTTCTCGGTGATCGTCGTATTCAGTTCCGTCTTCTGCTCTTCATACTCCGTCTGCGTCTTCTCAAGATCATCCATCTTCGTCTCAAGCGTATCCTTCAGCTCTGCAACTTTCTCTACTGTTGCTACATACTCATTCAATTTCTTTCTGTCATAACTATGTAAATCCTGAGAATACTCTGCCTGCTTCAATGCACTTGTCGTATTACCGGAAGAAAGTACCTTTTCCACCGTTGCACTTCCGGTTCCCGCCTCGTACATATACTTGATACGACGCTTCATCGCCTGATACTGCTGCTCCTGCTCTTCCTGGGCAGCCTTCAGATCTTCCTCTGTCTGCGAAATCTCTTCACCAGTCGTGATCAGATCATTCTCCAGCTCTGAAATCTTTGTCATCAGAGAATTAAGCTGCGTCTGCAGGCTGTTCACCTGCTCCTCAGTATCCTTTTTCTGCTTCTTCAGATCACTTACCTCATCTGCAAGAATCGGAGTGACTGAAAGTGAAAAGGTCAACGCTGCTGCAACAACTACACTGCAAATCTTCTTTAATTTCATCTTTTCACCAATCCTTATTATATTATCTATGTCCCCACATATATCGTTCATGATACAACATCAGACAGCTTTTTTCAACAGATTTATACGAATCATCCTTAAAAACTATAAAAACTGCCTGAAAAAAGCGGTTGCATCTTCTGCTCTATCTTCTTTTAAAAACTTTTCTGTCAAAGACATATCCGGTCATTTTGTTTCATTCATATCAATCATTATAAGATGTCGGGGTCAAAAGTCCCCGACTTTGATGCCTACGGATTGCTCCGTGCTACGCACTCCCACAATCCTACCCAATATTCGCATATCGTGGGATTATCATCCCACTTTTATGCTCATATCGGGGCGGGTCAAAAGGTCTTTCACCCACCTATGAGCAAGCTCATGTGGGCTTAGACCTTTTGACCCTAGCATCATTATAATAAATAATCGATGAAAATTCAATCTATTTTTAACATTTCTGTAACATTTAACATTTTTTTCATAATCTTTTTTGCAGATTCCGTCACAGCAAGTCCACCCATACCGGTTTCCTTCAGACAAACAGGAAGTTCATTCCCGATTCGTCTCATACTGTCGATCGTATCATCCGGTGATATCGCACTGACTATTCCTGCCATGGCGAGCTGTGCGGCAGATATTGCATTGACTACTCCCGCAACATTCCGCTTGATACAGGGGACTTCCACCAGTCCTCCCACCGGATCACACGTCAGCCCCAACATATTTTTCAGGGCAAAGGCTGCTGCCTGCATAATCTGCCGGGTCGTACCCCCCTGTAAGAAAGTCAACGCCCCGGCTGCCATGGCCGCTGCCGTCCCGATCTCTGCCTGACATCCGCCGGATGCTCCTGCGATGGACGCATTTTCTGCAATCACTTTACCAATTCCCGCTGCAGTAAAAAGTGCCTGTACCATCCGGTCTTCTGCCGGATCATCTCCTGATTCCTCTGATTCTGCCACAACTTCCTCATAACTTATAAGTACTGCAGGGATCACTCCGCATGAACCTGCAGTCGGAGCGGCAACGATCCGCTTCATACAGGCATTGGATTCTCCCATTTTCAATGCTTTTTCCATTGCCAGAGCCATGTATCCACTGCACAGATTTTTGCCGGTCACATTAAACCGGTGCATTTTTTCTCCATCCCCGCCAGCCATACCGCTTGCCGAACGAAGCTCTGCAGCATATCCCTCATCTGCCGCTTTCATTTCATGATACATCTGACGCATTCTTTCAAAAATCTGTTTTTCTGTCTCATCTGTCTCTGTCTGCTCTGCCTTCAGTACGATCTTCCATACCGGCTTCTGTTCTGTCTTGCAAAGTTCTTCCAACTGTCTGATACTATGATATTCCATGCTTATCTTCCTCCGGCTTTCTTCAGATAGGTCACTTTGATGATTCCTTCCACTTTTTCCAGCCACTCCAGTCCGTCTTCCGGCACATCCTGATCACATTCCACAACCATGACTGCACGACCGCCTTTACCGGAGCGATATAACTGAAGCGTTGCAATATTGATCTTTTTCTGTGCAAGCATGGAAGTCACCTCTGCCACATGCCCCGGCTGATCCTGATTATGGACGATCAAGGTCGGATTTTCACCTGAAAAATTCGTTTCAATCCCATCAATCTGTGCGATATTGATCCTCCCTCCACCGATGGATTCTCCAATAATATCCAGTTTTTTCCCTGAAACTCCTTTTAATTTCAGTTCCACTGTATTGGGATGTCCTTCCTTTAATCTTGCTTCTCCGAACTCAATTCCGACTTTCTTTTCTTCTGCAATCCTCAGACTGTCAGCAATTCTTCCATCGTCAGGACTCATTCCCAGGAGTCCTGCCACAAGTGCCTTATCCGTTCCATGCCCTTTCCCGGTTGCAAGAAAGGATCCATAAAGGAGGATCCTTGCCTCTTTCACATCTTCTCCCAGCAGATTTCTTGCCACAAAACCAATTCTCGCCGCCCCTGCGGTATGAGAGCTGGACGGTCCGACCATAACCGGTCCGATAATGTCAAAAATTCCCATCTTTTCTCTCCAATTTCTTTCTGTCGATACCAGACTTCTCTGACCATATTATTTCTCAAAGGGCAAAAATTTCACCCTTCCAATAGAAAGGGTTGAAATTAGTCTGTCTTATTTTTCAGATTTTATAATCGCTCTGATCCATTATAAATCCTGATTTTTATTTCTTTCTTTTTTCCCAAGCAGTGTTCCGGCTGCAGCACCACCTGCAAGAAGCATGGTCATTCCCGGAAGGAGTACATTGGAAACATCTCCGGTCTTAGCTGCCTTGCTGCCTGTGACTGTTGTTCCGGCAGTTTTGTTGTCAGATGGTTTCTGATTATCGGACGGTTTCTGCGTATCAGACGGCTGATCCGGTTTTTCCAGCTTCGGAATACTTCTTGTCTGCTCTGCATCACACTTCTCGCAAACTCTCTTTTCAAGCCCCTCTTCCTCTGTTGTGGCCGCTTTTACAACAGTCCATTCTCCATAGCTGTGACCTGTTGCTGCGATCTCTGTTGCTTCTTCCAGTGTCTCATTGCAGTCTTTACAAACAAGCTTTCCTGTAGATCCCGGTTCCGTACAGGTAGGATCCTTTACTCCGACTCTTTCTGTATTTTCATGCTTACACTCTGTCACTGTCTCTGTTACAACGATCTCGTATGTCACTCCACCGATCACAACGGTTGTTGTTCCTGCTTTTTCTGCGGTAACGAAATAGCCTGTTTCCGGTGCAAATAAATACCAGTCATTGTCATTTGCAGAATAGCCGGCAACCTTTGTATTGCTGCGGCCGTAGTTGTTCAGATACTGTCCGCCATAGGAAATACCAAATCCATCAGATGCTCCATTTCCTACTGTCAGTGTCTGAGCTGTATCGCTCAGTCCTACATTACTTCCGTTAAAACTTAAATATTTTCCGTTGACATCCTGGATTGTATATCCTCCGTCAACCGCTTTCACAGTCCACATATAAGCAGACTGGTCATCCGACTCAAGGTCTGCTGCCTTCATTGCAAGTCCTGTCGGTGTTCCTGATGCAGTACTCTGGCTGTTTACCAGTACATAAGAGCTCTGACCGATCAGATATTCTTTTCCTGATACGATCTCTGTATTTTTCACATATGGAGGCTGATCGCCATTTGCTGTAAGAGAAACAATCTCCTGACCGCTTTCCTGCTGCATCAGCTTTCCAGGTGCAAGGAATTTCTCTCCGACTTTCAGTTCCACTTTCTGTACTTCAATTTTTTACTACAACATAATAGGTAACTGCACCGATGGTAACAGAAGTTGTTCCTTCGCCTGTTCCCTCGAAAGTAATCTGTGTACTTCCCGGTGTTCCCTCTGTATTGGTCTTCAGCTTTCCTACATGCTCATAACGATTTGCCATAACTGCTGCAGATGGTACAACTACATATTTATTACCATTTGCATCTGCCTTTGTCACGATCAGATATTTTTCGCCACCCTGGATCTCATCAAGTGCTGTCACTTTCTGATATCCGTGTACTGCAGAATCTTCCGGTGCAGAAGCTGACTTCTTATATAATTCAAAATAGCAGTTGTCAGCAACTCTGCTGTTCCTGTCGAAATACAGCTTGGATGTATCAGTACTCCAGAACCATAAAATATTTCCTACACTTCCTGTTGCATTATCTGTCAGTGTAAACAAGCTGTCTGTATCATGCTTTGCAACTGTGATCGAAGTTTCTGTCGTACTACTTGGAACATTATTAGAACCGGCTGCTCTTGTTCCAAGGTAGACAGTCTGTCCGTCTGCTGTTGTCGCTTTCACTTTGTACCGGTTGTCTGTTCCTGTAGCTTCAAAAGTATATTCGCAGTCATCCAGATCCAGCTCTGCACCGTTAAATGTTGCGGTTGCGGTTGCTTTTACTGCGACTGTCTTTACTTCCGGTGCCTGTGGATCTTCTCCTATCATCGTCACCTTTGCCACATTTTTATCAAGTGCTGAAGTATCTGTGCTGCTGTAATTTCCGGTTGTATCTGTATAGGATTTTGTTCCTCCCATATTCAGTTCTACAACTTTGTAGTTCTCTGTATCACTGATATTCAGTTTCAGGATTCTGACATAAGAACCTGCATGAACCGTTACAGTTGCCTGCTTCAGTCCTTCTACCTGCCCTGAAGTAACTTTTAATTTTCCATTCTCATATACGGCTGTTACGGCACTCTCATCGGATGATGTAACTTCAACCGATGTCCCCTCTGCAACTCCATTGACCGCATAAGTCTTTGTCTGCGAAGATTTCATGCTGTCTGAACTGATCACATTTCCATCCTTGTCTGTCAGCCAGACACTTCCTACTGAAGCTGATCCGACAATATCTTTCAGAGCGATCTCTTTGAAAGTGATCGCAGTTCCGTTGCTTTCATACAGAAGACCGATATTTCCGTTAGCCATCTCCGAAATACAGGAATATGCATAGTATGCACTTCCATTAATACTGTAGTCATATGCCCAGTCAATACTTCCGTCATCCTGAACCAGTCCTACGTAGATCTTTCCTGCCGCACGGCTGGATGTATTGGACGGGCACGCAAAAAAGATGGCCGTCTTTCCATTGATTTTCTCAGAATATGTGGTAGCTGTAAGCTGACAGGTCGCATTATAGGAAATTCCCATTGCCTGTGGATCTGACCAGGTCTCTCCGCCATCATTAGATACATAGTAGACATTTTCACGACGTACAAACATATACAGCTTTCCGTCTGCCTCTGTGACAACTGCCTCAGAACTAAAATTCTTTGCAGATGCTCCTCTGTGCCACGTTACCCCATTATCATCAGAATAGATTGCCGCACTGTTCTTGTCACCATTTGTAAATTCATAACATGTAAATACGATTCTTCCTTTATGTTCTCCCGTAGAGATCACAATTCCGCGTCCCGGTCCTACCAGCAGACTCTGCTCGGATGCTTTCTTTACATCCAGAAGTGTCGGCTCTGACCAGGTCTCTCCGCCGTCTGTAGATTTTGTCACATAAATAAAATCTGTCGGATACGGGAAGTACGGAGAATCTCCACAGAACAGATTCGTATTGACTCCGTTTCCTGTGATATTGAAATACGCATCCACCGTATAACCGCTGACTGTATTTCCCGAAGCATCCTTCAGCAGATAATAAGAAGTGGCATTCTCATCCGGATTCTTTTCCAGATAATAAGTAAATGCTGCATTCATACGCTGTGCTGTATCAGAAGCGGCCGTCACACTGTCTGTTGCTTTTGCAAGCACAAGACGATGCTGGGAATCATATCCCGTGTGTCCTGTCTTTGGTGCATAACTTGCACTGTTCAGTGCTGTTCCGGCCGGATACAGATCCGCTGCCATATAAACAGTCCCACCATCGGTCGTCAGTGCCGGGTCAATAAATGCCGTAGAACCGTTATTATGTACATTTCCATTATCTCCTAAATAATTGGCAAAGGTATAGCTCCAGGTCTTACCATTATCCGTAGAACGGGAAACGATCGTATCCAGTCCGCCGCCGTCACCTCCGCCATTCCAGCGTGCATCACTGGATGCGACAAGAGTTCCGTCATTCAACGTAACAAGTCCCGGGATTCTGAAATTCGTACTTCCACCCGTACCTGCCAGAAATGGCTGCTTTTTTGTTGTTCCGTCTGCCGGCTTTGTTCCGTCATACGCATTATTCACAGCTCCGACCGTAGTTGGGAAACATCCAAGCGTCAGAACTCCTGCCAGCATCAGAGCAAGCACTCTTTTTTTGTTTTTCATCTTTTTCCTCCTCTTTTTCATAATACCTGCATAACTTTTCCATTTATACATAGTCCATTATATTATAATCTTTCTGTCATTTTTTCACTTGTATGATTCTACTTTTCCGCAATCTGATTTTATCTGATTCGGAACTGCCGAAACCTATTCTTTAAAGCATTGAAACCTGTTCCTTTTTTCTGTAAAATGAAACCATCCCGGTTCCGGAACGCAGAACTTTGATTCCGGCAGATTTTCTGATGCACGAAAATGATAATCCGGATTTTTATAACAGACAGTGGAGGTACTATTATGACAGAATCAGAGATCAGAAAGCTGCTCGAAAGACAGCGTACTTTTTTTTCAACAGGGAAAACTCTTCCCGTTTCCTTTCGTCTCAGACAGCTTGAAAAGCTGAAAAGATCCATCCAAAAAAATGAACCCCTTCTCCGGCATGCACTGAAAAAGGATCTTGGAAAAAGTAATATGGAAAGTTATATGTGTGAGATCGGGCTGACGCTCTCCGAGCTTTCATGGATGCAGCGTCATGTCAGATCCCTGGCAAAAAACCGGACTGTACCAACGCCTCTCTCCCAGTTTGCCGCCCACAGCTACCGTTCTCCTATCCCATATGGGACGGTTCTGATCATGAGTCCGTGGAATTATCCGCTCCTGCTGACTTTGGAGCCGCTGATCGATGCCATTGCCGCAGGAAATACCGTCATCCTGAAGCCAAGTGCCTACGCTCCTGCCTCACTTACCATGATCAAAGAAATCATCGAAACCACTTTCCCGGCAGATTATATTTCCGTCATTGAGGGAGGACGTACAGAAAATCAGGCATTGCTCCGCCAGAAGTTTGACAAGATCTTTTTTACCGGAAGCAAGGCTGTCGGAAAGGAAGTTCTGCGGCATGCCGCAGAGAATCTGACCCCTGTTACATTGGAACTGGGTGGAAAAAGTCCTTGTATCGTTGACTCCACCGCAAAAATCCCACTTGCTGCCAGACGTATTGTTTTTGGAAAATTTTTAAACTGCGGACAGACCTGCGTTGCACCCGATTATATCCTGTGCCATCATTCGGTCCGGCAAAAATTGGTTGCTGCGATCCGGCATGAGATCCAGATTCAGTTTGGAGAGAGTCCGTTACTGAACCCGGATTATGGCAAGATCATCAATGCAAAGCATTTTCAGCGACTTTCAGAACTCCTTGATCCTGAAAAGATCGTCTGTGGAGGGAACACCGATGCGGCAACTCTTCGTATTGAACCTACTGTTATGGCCGATGTTACCTGGGAAGATGCTGTTATGGAAGAAGAAATCTTCGGACCGCTCCTTCCGATTCTGACCTATGACACTTTGGAGGAAGTAATCCGTACTGTAGAATCACATCCACATCCGCTGGCTCTTTATTTTTTCAGTGAAGATAAAACCGCACAGAAAAAGCTTCTTCGCTCCTGCCGTTTCGGTGGCGGCTGCATCAACGATACCGTAATTCATCTGGCAACCAGTTCCATGCCATTTGGCGGCATAGGTGAGAGCGGAATGGGATCTTACCATGGAAAAACCGGTTTTGAATCTTTCAGTCATTTCCGGAGTATTGTGGACAAAAAGACTTGGATGGATCTTCCGATCCGGTATCAGAAATATACGCAGAAAAAAGAAAAGCTACTGCGGTTATTCCTGCAATAGCTCTCTCCTTTTTCTATCTTTTCCATATAAATTTTCTGCCTGGTTCATATTCTTTCGACAGAAGATGGATCAAAAATTCTTCTGTCGAAGCCAGCCCTGCGATCACGCATGTAATTTCACAATACCTCAGTGCAAAATCCTGCACAAGCATATACGGCAGACAGAAGACACAAAAACCTGTCGCCTTGTTCAGAATCGTATGCAGTGACGCAAACCGGTGATACCGCACAGCGGCTGTAACATAGGAGCAGGCACGGATCACCAGTACCGCACCGATACAATACCACATCCACACCGGAAGCACTTCCAGCAGAATCGGGAAAAATTTTACAATCATCACCGCATAAAAAATCAGATCTGAAATACTGTCCAACCTTGCCCCAAACTCACTGGTACTGTTCGTCGCTCTTGCGATCGTTCCATCCAGCACATCCGTTATTCCGCAGAATGTATAAAGAAGATAAAAAGGCAGTGTCAGCGGCCGGATCAGTAAAAGTCCGACAGTTCCCACGATCCTTAACATTGTGCAGATGTTCGGTGGTGTCAGTAATTTTTCTTTCATAAACCTTCTCCTCATTTCCATGTATCCTGTTCTTTACTTTCTGTCAGTATTTGATAAAATTTATTTTAACAGATACAGCAGTTCTTCAAAGCAGATCCCATCTGCCAGAGGGATCTCCAGTTCCACTGACCTCTGAATGCATTTTCCGATAAACCCGGATGCCTTTCTCACTGATTCAGTCAGCCCGGTTCCATTGACCGCATCCGCTGCAATGATCGCTGCAAAAATATCGCCGGTTCCCGAACGAGGACTTCCGATTTTTTCCGTCTGGATCATCTCATACCCTGCTCCCTTTTCGTAACAGAGATTTGCTACATGATTTTTCTTCTCAATCCCGGTGATCACTACTTTCGCCGGTCCTGAACCGGCAATCTGCTCTGCCAGCCGCTCCAGTTCTCCGCTACTCCATTCTTCCTTATATTGCGTACCGGTAAGAAGACAGGCTTCTGTCACATTCGGTACAACAATATCTGCATACTGCACAACTTCACTCATCTTCCGGCACATTTCTTCCGTATAGGTTGCATACCGCTTTCCACCGTCTCCCATAACCGGATCGACTACGACCGTTGTATCTTTTTCTTTAAAAGTGTGTATAAACTCACCGACAATCCTGATCTGCTCTTCTGAACCCAGGAACCCGGTACAGATTCCCTGAAATTTAAGTCCCAGTTTCTTCCACTCTTCAATATACGGTTCCATCTCTGCCGTATAATCTGTGCAGTAAAAAGAATCATAAGCTGTATGATCCGAGAAGATTGCTGTCGGAACAGCACAGCACTGTACTTTCATCATGGAAATAACCGGAAGCTGCACTGCGATCGAGCATCTGCCAAATCCCGTAAAATCATTGATCAGTGCAATCTTTTTCTGTTGATTATGATTCTGCTGCTTTTGATCCTGCATCTTTTTCCTCCGTCTTTCCTTTTTTGACACCCTTTGCATTCGGATAAATTTTTTTCATCTTCGCATCATCATAATGCTCATCCGTCCAATGCTCCCATCTGGTTTCTGCCCTGATCCCTTTTTCTCTTTCATCATACCGCACCAGAGCCATACAGGAAACCATGATATTGCAGCACATAAATACAAGCAGTCCCCAGGTTATGATCTTTCCAACCTTTTGTGGAATCCGTTCAATCCATTTTTCCAACGGTGGATACAGCCTTTTAAACCATACTACTGCAGCAATCCCCCAGAAGAAACAGTAAAGAAGATTGATTCTGCCACCCAGATTAAATGGGATATTGCTGTAATCCCAAAAGACTTTCCCGAAAAAAATCTCTGTAAATACACTACACAGATACTCATACGCACCACCAAGCAGTGTCCCTATAAGAAATAAAAATGTATTACTGCGGTCTTTATATTTATAGAGCAATGCCGTCACCAATGCGATTGCCAGTCCCCATACAATACTGAATGGTCCCCACACCACACTGCTCCGGCTCATCCATACCCCCATCGTGATCCGGCAGAAAATCGTCTCCGCAATATCACCTAAAAATGCACCAATAATAAAAAGTAATACAATCTTATAAAATCCACATCCGGATGCAAAGGCATCACTTTTTTCTGCTGCCTTTTTTTCGGTTTTCCGTACACGCGGGTAAGCTTTCTTCACACGCCTTTCCACCCGTTCAGAAATCCAGGAACTTAATCTTGCACTCAGCTTATCAATCTGTGCATCCGTTTCTTCCCACTGCTTCGGATTTCTGCTGATCCCTGTCAGCAGCATAAAAGAGGCAAAAACATCCACACACAGGAACAGCAGCAACACCAGGATCAATATCTTCATCACAAGCTCCGGGAGAAGATGCAGCAGATCCAGGCTCAGCACGTTGCCCCAACGGACAGCGATATACCCCAGTCCGCCCCAGGCCAGAGATGCCGGAAGACAGATATATCCATCCAGATTCCATTTCACATTGGAATAATCCCACCAGCGTTCTTTAAAGATCCACTCCATCAGATGTCCGCCGATCCACTCTGCAACCGTTGCATAAACTGCCGCAAAAAGGAAAAGCCAGAATCCAGTCAGTTCCTGCAGTCCCACAGTCATAAGAACAGCCGTAAATCCGTACATCACACAGTACGGACCATTCACAAGTCCCCGGTTTGCGAATTTTTTCTGTTTCAATGTGGCCAGAACAGTCTCCAGTATCCATCCGCCAAAAGAATACAGGAAGAAAAGCCATAATAGTTCATAGATCGTATAGTGATTCAAATCGTTCTCCTCTTTCGTTTCATTTTCTGTTTATTTTTGTACATTTTTTCATCCGCTCTCTGAAGCAGTGCGTCCAGATCACGGTCTGTCCCATCCGTCCACGCATATCCGACTGCCGCTGAAACTATCTTTCGAGGTGATGTCTCTGTACGGACGCTGAGACAGACTGCCGCAACTGCCAGGCACAATACAATCACCAGAGCTGTAGATTTCACCTTTTTCATGTTGCTTTTCCTCTTGTTCGTTGAATAAGCCACGCTTCTTCCTGCTTGCTAACGCTTATTATACCATGATCGGCACCTTTGGTGCCTGAAGCTGCTTCGCAGCGATCATGATCGCCATTCGCCGCTCACACTGAAAAAGCTGTGCTTTCTCCTGCTCGCTAATGCTCATTATATCATCTTTCATGGTTTTGGCAAATTTATTATTTCTACCGATTTTGCCACATGTTCATCCATCCCTGCAGCAAATGCTTCATTCCTGTCCTCCTCGAATGCATTCGCAGTCATGACGATCACCGGTATAGACGCTTTCTTCTGATCTCTTAACTTTCGAATCTGTCTCGTTGCATCGTACCCATTCATCCTCGGCATCTGCACATCCATTAAAATCAGATCATAATATCCATACATCCTCAATGCTTCTGCATTCATATGAACAATCCGATGACCAGGCAGAGTATACGCCATCACTCCACAGCTTTGAACATCCAGCAGTTCTTTATAATAGTCCTGTTGCAGGAGATGCTCCTTTCTGAGCGTCTGATTCATTTCTGCAAACCGCCGTTCAGCAATCTTGTCCTTGTTATCCGCTCCAATCTCCAAAAAGAAAAGCCATACTCTGCATTTCTTCTATGCAAAGTACAGCTTTTATCTGCAATAGATCTTCTTTAGGGGATGTGAAAAACTCGATTGAGTTTTTTTGCATCCCCCTTTTCTTGCTCTTACCGGAGTAATCCACTTTCCTTGAGCAAAATTTCCAGATCGGTTCCTTCCACAGCTTTTATTACTTTCTTTAAGACTACCTTTTCCTTGAGAGAAAGCGGAAGTTCATCAATCGGTTTTTTATCAACTGCGTAATATGCAGCACGCAGCAATTCACGTACATCGTACTTCGAGCCCCACACCTCCGGAACACCACGATCTACGTTCATAAGTGTGTAAACTGCTTCCATACCTGTACGGATGGAGTATTCTGTCGTAAAAATAGTGTCTCTCGGTGTCTCCGCAAACTGTCCCAGGAATGCAAAATTGACAGCACCTTCCGGAACAACAAGCGGACGATCACTTTCTTTTCTTGGCTGGAAGAAAGCATTGATGTATGGCATGAAGCAGGTTGTTGTATTGCAGCGATTTTTTGCCCAATCGTCAATCTGATCTGTCGGGACGCCAATGTGATAAAGCCACTCACGGCAAACTTCTTCACCTGTACAATCCCGCATTGCCTTCTTTACATAATTTCCTTCTTTATTCGTTGTAAGTGCATATACCCAGATCAAAACCGTATTTTTATCCTGTGCTTTAAACTGCGGCTGACGATTGATTGTCCATGAAAGATACCAGTTATCGGTACTATCCTTCACTGTCACAATTCCTCCGGTTGTTACTTTTCCTTCTCTCGGATCACGCTTGCAAATGCTGATAATCTTCTGGATAATCTCTTCATCCGAGGTTTCCACAGTTGCACTCATCCAGTTTGTTGCTTCAAAATCGTCGCAGAATTTATCCGGATTACCATACTCACCATTCTTTGCCTGTGCAGCAATATTCTTCCACAAATCCCACGATTCGCCTGTACCGTTTTTAATCAGGCTCAAATCCGGTGCTGTATTCTGATCTCCATAGCAGGAAGTATCTGTACAGCATCCATTTGTTATAAAGACCAGATCATCCTCAATCAAATCAATTGTACCCGGTTTTCCAGCCTTTTCATATATAATCTGTGTGGCAGTTTTTTTACCATTTTCATCTTTGATGACAACATTTTTGACATCCATGCCATATTCGACTGACACACCATGGCTTTCGAGATATTTTACAAGCGGAAGAATCATGCTCTCGTATTGATTGTATTTCGTAAAGCGGAGTGCGGAAAAATCCGGAAGTCCATCAATATGATGGCAGTATCTGCACAAATACCGTTTCATTTCCAGTGCAGATGACCATCTTTGAAATGCAAACATAGTCTGCCAGTATAGCCAGAAATTCGTGTCCCAGAAGGAATCCGGCAATATCTCACTGATTTTCTTATCCTCCAAATCCTTTTCCGGTGTCATAAACAACTTTGACAATGCCAGGGCTGAATCCTTATCAAGTGTAAATTTCTTATCTGTATGTGCATCCTGCCCGCATTTCTCAGAAGCCCTGCAAAGGGAGTAATTCGGATCATGCTTGTTTAACCAATAATACTCATCCAAAACAGAGACGCCCGGTGTCTCTATCGAAGGAACATCACGGAACATATCCCACATACATTCAAAATGGTTGTCCATTTCTCTTCCGCCACGCATATAGAAACCTTTTCGGACATCCTTTCTTCCATCGCAGCTGCCCCCGGCAAGATCCAGTTTCTCAAGGAGATGAATGTGCTCTCCCTTTACCTGCCCATCTCTCACCAGATAAAAAGCGGCTGAAAGCCCCGCTAATCCTGTTCCAATGATATATGCTGATTTCCGGTCAGCACCCTCCGGTTTTTCCGGTCTTGCAAATGCTTCATAAGTTCCTGCTGAATAATACATAATAAAAACCCTCCTTTTTGTTTAAACTGTGTCGTTTTCTTTGTTTCCATATGCACAGTATATCCACAAAATCTTTTTCCTACTATGCACAAAAAAGAGAACTGTCATAGAAAGCGACAATCCTCTTACATTGCATCCATATACGACAAACCACAAGATTTGTCGTAATCAGCTCCTGTTCAGTTTTGCATTATTCAATGCATGTGCGAAAGATCCTTGAATCAATGCATTTAATCTTTCTATGATCTGTTTCGGATCCTCCTTCATTCCCTTATCAATCCATTCTAATACCAGACCAACAAACCCATATTTGTAAAAATCTGCAATGAATGCTTTATCCTCTTCCCGCACGACCATATCTGCCGCTTTTTCTTCGAGTACATTATATATTAGCTGATACGTTACTTTATACAAATAACGGTAAATATATCCTCGCGGAGCATTATGATAGATGTTGACAACAAAAGGTTCGTCCTTTTTCAGTAGATGAAATATTGCCAGAAATCCTTCCTGCCACGTATCATATGTTTTATTCTGTTTCAGAACATGATCTGCATCTGTTTCACAAATCCATTCAATCAACTCATATATATCATGAAAATGATAATAAAAAGTCTGACGGTTTATCCCACACTTTTCCGTAATGTCATTGATTGTTATTTTATCAATTGATTTTTCTAATAATAATTCCTTAAACGCAAATGCGATTGCAAACTTTGTCGTTGCCTTGCTCATGCTACCTGATCCCCCTATTCTTTACTTATATATTTTACCGTCATTGGGTGATTTTTGCAAATTCAAATTATTGTGGATTGTCTTCATGAAACAGATGATTGGACGGATCCTGAAGTCTGGAAGAAAGCCAACCCATCTCTCGGCATCACGGTTGGGATGGATAAGGTAGAGGCCGCCTGCGAATCTGCCAAGCAGAATCCCGGTGAAGAAAATTCATTCAGACAGTTGCGACTGAACCAGTGGGTGAAGCAGGCTGTGCGCTGGATGCTATGAAGCTGACACTGGAACAAAGGCTGGCCCACAGCGGTCATCCAGTACTCCTCTGGATGATGGATAACATTTATATCCGTACTGATCCTGCTGGCAATGTAAAAGCAGACAAAGAAAAATCCACAGAAAAAATCGACGGTGCAGTTGCCACGATTATAGGACTTGACCGTGCGATCCGCTGTGGAAATAATACCGGTGCTTCTGTCTATGATGACAGAGGGATCTTATTCCTATAACCCCTGCATACTTTACCTTATAATACGCATACTATTAAGTGGAAATCCCCTTAATGTGTTGCTGTTTCCCTTATTTTGTTGTAATATTTAAGGGAAAAATCGGAGGTGAAGGAAATGAGAACTTTTAATTACTCTGAAATCAAGAAGCAAAAGTGGGATTCAGATGTTCTTAGCTTAATTGCAGCAATTTATAAAGAGGCCGGTAAACAGGAAATGTACCTGAAACAACGTCCTGAAGAATTAGAAAAACTGGTTGAGATTGCTAAAATACAAAGCACCGAGGCATCAAACGCAATTGAGGGAATTGTTACAACAAGCACTCGTATCAAGCAGATTGTAGAAGAAAAAACAACACCAAAGAACTGTGATGAGCAGGAAATTGCAGGGTATCGCGATGTTCTTAATATTATTCACGAAAGCTTTGATGCAATTCCTATCACACAGAATTATATTTTACAGCTTCACAAAATATTGTATAGCCACATGAATAATCCTATGGCCGGAAGAACTAAAAGTGTACAAAACTATATTAGTGCCACCTATCCAGATGGCCATGTAGAAACTCTGTTCACTCCACTTGCTCCATACGATACTCCACAAGCTTTAGATAGAATATGTGAGGAATATAATCGTGTCATTGGAAATATGGAAGTTGAACCCCTGATTGCAATTCCAATCTTCATTCATGACTTTCTTTGCATCCATCCGTTCAATGATGGAAATGGACGAATGAGCCGTTTGCTTACAACACTTCTGTTATACAGAAATGGCTTTTATGTTGGCAAGTATATTTCATTGGAAGCTAAGATTGCCAAGAACAAGGATCTGTATTACGACGCACTTGGTCAGGCACAGATTGGCTGGCATGAAGGGACAGAGGCCCCAGTGCCATTTATCAAGTATTTGCTTGGTACTGTTCTTGCTGCATACAAAGATTTCGAAGAACGTTTTGAACTTGTTGAAACAAAGTTGCCAGCTCTCGAAACAGTCAGACGAGCAACCTTACACAAAATAGGTCGCTTCACAAAGCAGAATATTCGTGAGCTTTGCCCTTCGCTTAGCGTCAGCTCTATAGAGGGCTCACTAAGAAAATTAGTCGCATCTGGTGAACTAAAACGTGAAGGCTCAGGAAAGAACACTTGCTATTTTAGAATAAAATAATACCATTAAGTATTTTATATTTCCCTTAAACATTTCCATTTTTTAAGGGAAAGTCACCGTGATTAAGGTTAAGCATCTGCAAATGCAGGTGCTTTTCTTTGCTCAAATTTAGGAAGGAGTGTGATTATTATGAGCATTTTAAGCGGACTATTCCGGTCAAGAGACAAGCCCACCAACAGCACTAACGGCAGCACTTACCGTTTCCTGTTTGGTGGCAGTAATTCCGGTAAAGCGGTGAATGAGCGAAGTGCCATGCAGATGACTGCCGTCTACCCTTGCGTCAGAATTCTTTCCGAGTCTATTGCTGGCCTGCCGGTTCATGTTTATCAATACACCGACTCCGTCAGCAAGGAAAAGGCTATCAAGCATCCGCTGTATCACCTGATACACGATGAACCAAATCCGGAAATGACATCCTTTGTCTTCCGGGAGACCCTGATGACGCACCTGCTTCTTTACGGAAATGCCTATGCGCAGATTATTCGAAATGGCAAGGGCGAAGTCATCGCACTCTATCCATTGATGGCCAACCGAATGAGCGTAGACCGTGACGATAAAGGCCATGGGACGAGGAAACAGTATTGATGTCAGGTTGCCCCCCCTGATAGTTCTCGGGAACAAATCGACTAACCGCTTTCGTCCCGGTTATTATCATTATTTCTCGGAAACAAATAGCAGTTTTTTAATTCTTTCAAAAGACATCTGCTATTAGTCTTTTTAGGATACTTCCATATTGTAATTAATTCATCTGATAGCATTTCTGCTCTGGCTAAAATTTCATCTTCGCCCCATTTGCTTACAGTTGTCAAATAACTGCTAATTTTTATTGGTGTGTGTCTATATCCTATGGCATTTCCTGCCTTGTCAGTACAATCAACTTTATCCGAGAACCTCTTATTCTGATACTCAGAATTATACCCAGTTAATGTAAGATTGCCAATTGTATGGACATAGGTTTCATGAATTCGATTCGCATCTGCTCCAAGGTCAGATTTCCAATCATCAGACAGTGTTTGCGGCATAATATGTTCAATTGTATACTCCGAAGTAGGAACATACTCTTTTCTTCTATTATTCTCAAGTTTATCCAGAATTGTTTTAGTCCTGGAAGAACTTAATGAATAAATTTTTAGGGTTTTGAGCGTGTCCTTAATTTCAGTATCACTTGGCATTCTCTGTGCCCAAGTCAACGAAAAGAGATTTGCTTTAAATGATTTTAACTGATTGGTAGCATTAAGGCTCTTCAGCATAGAAATACAGACTGGTCCAGCAGTATTAGTTGGCAATGCACATATAGCTCTACGCATCCAATACGATTCCATAATTGTAAGAATTTCAACAACATCGTCATCAACGATGAGGCCATCATTTCTGTCCGAGAGAAGTTTTAAGATTGCTGGAGTAATCTTAAACTGTCCTGTCTTCCGGACCTTAAATAAGGCTCTTTGTATACGTGTGCCTTTATCAGAAGCGGTATTCCATTCTGTATAGTACTTAGAATACTGATGGATTTGTTTTACAATTCCTTCTGTTCCAGCAGCTTTGTTCTCATAGTAGTAATTTTTGAATACATCATAATAATCTCCAACTAACTGCCGCTGCAAAACAGACGTCATATAATAATTGAAGAAACTTTCAAATTGAGAAGACTCACCAGATTCCATTCCGAGAGCTTTCTCCATAGGATGCCAATATTCCAGATACAGTTTTGTCTGCTTTGACGGCTCGACTGTCATCAGGAGAAAATTGCGAATTTTGTCAGCAGTAGAAAGCGGCAATCCTGTACTATTCACCGTCTCAAATACTAACTGTGCATTATCTTCGGGAACAAGACAGATGTCGACTAATCTCAGCTTTTTTATTCCATCATACACCAATTGAGGTTCAACATTACTGTCACAAAGAGCCTTGTAGATGATTCCATAATTCTCGAAAATCTTGCTCCTTTTAATATCATCCGGCTTAGTTCGATTTTCAAGAAGTTTCATCCATGCATAGAAGTCTTCTTCATTTAACCTTACTTTGTAATATGTATCCCCAGTCTCGTCCTCATTTGTCAGATATCTGCGAGACAATTTTTCTAATGATGTGGTTGCTTTATTATAATCAGCATCATCAACTATTTTCGCTCTTGTGTAGTCCCCAAGAGCAAGTAACACAATTGAGATTGTAGTAAGACGCTGCTGTCCGTCAATCACCAAATATTCCTTTACTGCGGAAGCATGCATCGCGTCCTGCTTTGCAAGATAGATGACAGAGCCAATAAAATGACAAGGCCTTTCATTATCTTTTGCCACCTTTAGAATGTCATCTATCAATTTTAAGCAATTATCCTTCTTCCAGCTATATTTTCGCTGATAAATAGGAACATAGTATTGAGCCTCTGCCCCTAAAAACTTTGTCAATTCTGTATCTATCGCTTTCATAGTGTGCTCCTTTATTGCCCATTCCATCACATCATGCTCTTAAGGATTACAGATGCAATGTTTTTTCCCTCACGCCAGTCACTTCCAGTCTTAGCAATCGTGGTTTTATATCGTCCATCGCCGTAATAGGTGAGTCGATAATGCTTACCTTCCTCAGTAATCTCAAAGCCCAATTCTAAAAGCTGCTGACGCATTGAAGCCGATAAGGTTTTGTAATCCTTAAACAAAATCTTCACGGTGCGTTCTCTTTCGTCTCGAATATTCTGATAATCGTTAGCATTAAGCACATCAGTCAGAGCATCCCATCTTCTTGTCTTCTCACCAAGATTTTTGAGTTTCTCAGCAATAGCGTCCAGAATCATCTCTCTGATTTCGCCTTGATAAAATTCTTCCTCTTCGCCCAAATACAGTATCGGCATATTATCTGCACTACTCATTTTAGAACGCAACCCTTGGTTCTCGTAAGTAAGGATTTCATTTGCATGGGTCAATTCTTCAACCTGTTTTTTCAGCTTTTGAATGTCCTCGTCTACAGATTCAATCAGTTCATCTGCTTCTGCTGCCACGCGGTTTTTCTCAGATTCAGCCGCCAGCAATTCTGCACCTCTCATACTCAATCGATCTCTAAGAAGTGCATTATTTACGCCTTGCCAAGTATACAGCTTATCCATCATTTGAGCGTTGCAGTACTGAATTACACTACGAATAACCTTTTCAGACAAAACAGCATCAATTCCATCGTATGCACGATATAGATACTTCTTATGACCATATGCACTATTGGGGAAGTATACACCGATAGCGCCGTTGAATTCATTTTTGTTATCACACTGCCGACGGATTCTTTCGTTCAGCCATGTACCTTCTTCAACAAGCACATGGGCAACACCTTTCAACCTTCCAGATAATTTCCAAATATCCACCGGATCTTCACCGTAGTATGTTTTGGAGATATACACAACAGGGAGTCTATACCTTGAAGTGCCATTGATTACATCCGTCAACAAGTCGACATTATCAGCTTTAATGAAAATCGGCTTGCGGAGCATTGGCAAAATTCCATCATCCTTCAAATAGCCGTGTTCTATCAGTAGAGTGATAAAATGCGGTGTAGAAAAGGTTGGGTCAACGGCCAGCGCCTCTTCCAAATAACTACGATCGAGTTGAATAGACATTCTCATGTCATTAAAATTCATAACGTAGTCGGTATCCCAGACCACACCATCTGCTTCGGTTTTTTCATAGCGAACCGCGATGATGTTCTCATTTCGGTATTCCTCGATAGCAAGCCACAGTGTCTCGGTACCATATCGGACATTTCGTTCGCCATTCCATTCGATACCTTGAATTATATTTTCTTCATGAGGACTGCCCTGATTCCACTCCAGAACCAGCTGGATAAAGGAGTCCTTTGTCATTGTATCATTGATTTCAAGTAGCGTAGAAAATAACAGCATATGACATCTTGCCTCCGTATTTTACACAGAAAGAGACATGAGATTCTTTCTCAGAGCCTGTCCCTCAATAGGAACATAGCAGGAATCCACAATAAGTTCTCTTCCCAGAATATCTTCCAGTGCAATGGTCTGCCATATTTCCAGCAGAACCGGGTTGTTTTTCAAAATTGTGTTAATATTCTCAAGCACCAGCGGACTGCTCAGTTTATCGAGCATCGCACGACCATCGGTAATGTTTCCGGCTGAATCAACGATATTTGCATGGGCAATCTTCCAGAGTTTTTTCTCACTGAGGAGTCTAAGGATAAAGGCATCCACAAACTCTTTCTGTGCCTCTTCTTTTGTATTTTTTAAACTATTTTCTGTCACATAATTTACTTTATTATCCCAGGATTTTCTTATTTGCTCACAACTATATGTTTTTCCTTTTTCACTTTCGTAACACTGCAAATAATTCTTTCCGAATGATTTCTTAATAATAGGCATATCACCATTCTCCTCTACTCACATCACTTCTACCCAATAATCTCCATATTCTTTATATTTTATTAGCATGATGACGATATCCGAACGAAACAGCTTATACATTCCACTTATTCAACTAATTCATTCCCTGCCCTCTTAACTTTGTATTTTTTGCCTGATTTTCAAAAATTCAATCCTCCTACAAGTCCGTTCCTAACTTCGGTAAATCATTTAAACTTACTGTTTCCAATGTCTGCAACTGCTGTACAGCTAATTGCCGGAGTAATTCCATTCTCTCTTTTTGCATCTTCCCCTGATTAATCAATACTGCATTATAACTTTCCAAATTTGCAAGCACCAACAACTGATTTAGAGTTGCCACATCCCGCATATTCCCTTTTGCTGCTGAATTTTCATCTTTCCACTGTTTCGCTGTCTTACCAAACAAAACAACATTCAACATATCCGCTTCATTGGCATAGGTATATGCCACCTGCGCAGGTGTTAATTCTGGTGGAATCAAATTATCCTTAATTGCATCTGTATGTATCCTGTAATTTAGTTTAGATATTTCTCTGTTTAAGTTCCAATTCAAAGATAACCGGCTATTCTCATCTGCCTTTAATCTCCTGTAATCCTTCATGATATATAACTGGAATTCTGGAGAAATCCACGTTACAAAAGACATAGCAATATCACTATGAGCATATGTTCCGCCATAACGTCCCGCTTTTGATACAATACCAATCGCATTCGTAGTTTCTATCCATTTCTTTGGTGACATTGTAAATGCGTTTGCTCCTGCCTGCTTTCTAAACCCCTCGAATTCGAGGGGGTTAAAATCTGGATTGTGCAGCCTTTCCCATAATCCCAAAAATTCTATTACATCTCGATTTCTCATCCAATTTTGTATAACCGCTGTTGGGTCATCACTTTTATATCGAGCGATATCTGTCAATGAAATAAATTCATTTTCAAAGTCCTGCGTGTAAATTCCGATATCTATCCCATTGGCATGAATCGTTTCTTTTATTACCTTTCCCATTGCACCTCCTACAACCATGTCCAATATGTTCTTCTTGTTACTAACATCTTACTTAAAGTCTTTTACTTCTTACTTTCATCTTCCCACATCTTCTGATACTTTTCTGCTGCACACATCTTCAACCAATGGCAAATAGACACCATACGCTTCTTGATAAAGTTTACTGATTTTCTCCGCAATCTGATATGTACTTTCTTCCATCAAATCACCTCAAAATATTTAAGAGCATCCTTTATTGCCTCCACTTTCTCTTTCGGTGGATGCTTTCTCGGTTGGTTCAATTCTTCCACAGCATTAGAGGCATCATACATGGTCAGCCCCAGAGACCTTTTTACTTCTGCGATATATGCAGTATGTACCTTGAATCCATATTTCTTCTCAACATACTCCTGTATCATTTTATATGTGATTTTCGGTTTCGGCTGATATTTCTTCGCTCGTTCCGCAATTGCATTCAACGATATCTTATCATCATCTTCTCCAAATTCCACTTTCACATTAATCTTGCTATCTGGTGACTTGTGGGACAGAAGCACAATACTTTCTACATGAACGGTCTCACAGAACTGATCGACTGCCGTCATCTTCTCCACCCGGTATCCCGCCATCTGCATCATCTCAAGATCCCGTGCAAGACTGGTCATCTTGCAGGAAATATAAACGATCCTGTCCACTCCATACTCAAGAATCTTAGGCAGTGCTTTCGGATGGATACCATCTCTCGGCGGATCAAGGACGATCACATCCGGCTTCTCCTCGATCTCGTCCAGCACCTTAAATACATCGCCTGCTATGAATTTACAATTAGAAAGTCCATTGCGGAGAGCATTTTCTTTTGCAGCTTCTACTGCCTCCTCGATGATCTCCACACCAATCACTTTCTTTGCAACCGGAGCCAGCACCTGACCGATCGTTCCGGTTCCACTGAACAGATCAAAAACTGTCTTATTCTCAATATCTCCGATGTATTCCCGGACAGTCTCATACAATACCTCTGCTCCCCTGGAATTTGGCTGGAAGAAAGAAAACGGGGTGATCTTAAACTGCAGTCCGAGCAGCTTTTCATAAAAGAAATCCTGACCATAAAGGATTCTTGTCTCATCACTTTTTACAACATCTGAAAGTGAATCATTCAGGATATGAAGGATTCCTACGATCTTTCCTTCCAAAGGAAGCTCCAGTAACTGTTCTTTTAATTCTGTCAGGTCATGCTCTTCCTGCGTAGTCGTTACAAGGTTCACCAGAATCTCTCCGGTCGTATCCCCCCGTCTCAGAAGTAAATGCCGCAGATATCCGGTATGCTGCATTTTCTTATAATAGCTTACATTCCACTCCCTGAAATATGCAAGAACACAGGAAAGGATCTGATTCATATCCCGATGGACCAGTTGGCAGTCTGCTGCTGTCAGGACATCATATGTGCTTCCTTTTTTATGCAGTCCGAGAGAAAGCGGACCGTCCTTATATTCATCTCCAAAAGAAAACTCCATTTTATTACGATAATGAAACTCTTTTGGACTTTCTTTTACACTCTCAAAAATATAATCGCCCTTTACGACAGGATCCATGATCCGATGGATCTGTCCCTCTTTCATCTTTACCTGTTCTTCATAGGACATAGTCTGGTACATGCATCCACCACAGGCCGGGAAAATACTACAGACCGGCTCCCTAGTCTCCAGCGGTGATTTTTCCAGCACTTCCAGAAGTCTTCCTTCTCCATTTCCCCGCTTAAATTTATTGATCATAAAGCGGACTTTCTGACCCGGGATACCATTTTTCACCGTGACATATTTTTCTTCCTCCGGAATATAAATCATCCCTTATTCGGGAAATCCACTCTCTCGATTATGCCTTCATAGATCTGTCCTTTTTTCATTATTTCCTCCCAACAAACAAAACAGACAGGGTGTACTCCAATCCGTCACATCCATGTCTGTATTCTTCTTACTGTGCTATTACCATCCTGAACTTATACCTGATCATCCTCATCGAAATAATCGTCAAAATCGTCATCAAAATCATCTTCAAAATCTTCCAGATAATCCGGTGTCACAAAACGGAATACCGCATATGCAATGGCTGCGATTCCTGCAATCGCACCAATAATTGCAAGTACCCATACAACCGCATTCTTCTGCTTCTCTGCCTCGTTCTTATGCAGGATTTCTTTTAATTTTGATTCAGCGATCATATCCTCTAATTTTTTATTCATATCTGCACATCCTTTCTAACCTCTCACAGGTTACGACTGATTTTTGTATATTATAACACTTAAGCTCTGTTATTACTACCGCTTTCGGAGATTTTTCCTAAAAACTCTGTCCCGGTTCTCACATCATAATCATCTTTTCTGATCGGCTGACAGTCCACAAACCTATGAAATCTTTACCAGTTTTGCGAACTTTGCAAACATCTTCCTGACTCCTGCACTGTCAAAATCCACCGTTACTTCATAATCTCTGCCACCGGACCGAATCTCAAGAACGGTTCCCTCCCCAAACTTCACATGACGCACCCGGTCTCCTTCTGCATAATCAGGACTGCCACCTGATCCTGCTGCAAGCTGGCTGCCTTTTTGAAGAGATGCCAGTCCCTGGCTGCTCTTACCCGAAGAAACTCCGCTGCTTTTTCCTGCCCCGTTGCTATAAGCCGCACCGAAAGCCCTTGCCCGGAATGCTTCTCTTGCATGTGCATATGTATTCTGCTGTACCGGCACTTCCGTCTCTGGTTCAATCCTGCGGCTTCCTGTATCCAGAAGTTCTGCCGGAATTTCCTTAATAAAACGTGAAATCTTATTATACTGGGTCTCGCCTCTGACCATCCTTCTTCTTGCACAGGTAAGCGTCAGCTCCTGCTCTGCTCTTGTAATCCCCACATAACAAAGCCGTCTTTCTTCTTCAAGATCATCTCTGTCGTCTGATGTGATCGTCATATAACTTGGAAACAAGCCATCTTCCATTCCTGCCAGATATACATGAGGGAACTCCAGCCCTTTGGCACTGTGCAGTGTCATAAGGACAACATAATCCTGTTCTTCATCCAGACTGTCAATATCCGCAACCAACGCCACTTCTTCCAGAAAAGCACTCAATGTAGCCGGTTCATCTCTATCTTCTGCTGCCTCTTCGTATGCGGCTGCCTTATTGATCAGTTCATCAATATTTTCCTTTCTCGCCTGTGCATCCTCTTTATCCTCGGAATCCAGACTCTCCATATATCCCGTCTTTTCGATCACTTCCCGCAGCAGATCCGTAATGCTCATCTGTCCGGTAAGCCCTTTAAAATATTCGATCAGAGCTGCAAAAGAATCCAGCTTTGCTGCACTTCTTCCGATTCCAGGGATCAACTCGGGAGCCATCAGCGTCTCATAAAATCCAAGCCCACGTTCTGCAGCAGACTCCTGGATCCGGTTGATCGTAGTCAGACCAATGCCCCTTTTTGGCACATTAATGATTCTTCGTACCGCAATATCATCCATTCCATTATCAATCGTCTTTAAATACGCAAGCAGATCTTTGATCTCCCGGCGGGCATAAAAGTTGACACCGCCCACAATCTTGTACGGGACATTCATCGCAACAAATTTTTCTTCCAAAAGACGGGACTGTGCATTCGTTCTGTAAAGCACCGCGTGGTCATTATATGATGCTCCTGCCCTTACTTCCTTTTTTATATCTTCTGCAATAAAATCCGCCTCATCATATCCTGTATCAAACTGCCTTAAATGAACCAGCTCTCCCTCCCCGTTGGCAGTCCATAAAGTCTTTTCTTTCCTGCCTTTATTATTGGCGATTACCCGGTTCGCTGCATTCAGGATATTGCCCGTGGAGCGGTAATTCTGCTCCAGCTTTATGACACAGGCATCTGAAAATTCATGCTCAAAATCCAGAATATTGCGGATATTCGCTCCACGAAACTTGTAGATCGACTGGTCATCATCTCCCACCACGCACAGATTCCGATACTTTCCGGCAAGCAGTCTTACAAGCTGGAACTGCACTGTATTCGTATCCTGATACTCATCGACCATAATATAGCGAAACCGCTCCTGATAATTCTCCAGCACATCCGGCTGCGTCTGCAGAAGCTGAACCGTCTTCACCAGCAGATCATCAAAATCCAGTGCGTTATTCGCCTTCAGTTGTGCCTCATACTCACGGTATACTTTTGCAATCTTCAGCTTTGCAAAATCTCCTCCTGCATTCAGTTCAAACTCATCTGGAAGGATCAGTTCATTCTTGGCAGAAGAAATCGCCGACATAAGGCTTCTCTCTTTAAAAACCTTTGTATCAATGGCGACCTTTTTACAGACTTCTTTCATCAGAGTCTTCTGATCGTCTGTATCGTAGATCGTAAAACGGTTATCATACCCAAGCCGGTCTATAAATCTTCTTAAAATCCGCACACACATCGAATGAAAAGTGCTTACCCAGATGCTTTCCGAGCCAAAGCCCACCAGGGAATCCACCCTTTCTCTCATCTCTCCTGCTGCCTTGTTCGTAAACGTGATCGCCAGGATATTCCACGGATTCACATTCCGCTCTTCGATCAGATATGCGATCCTGTGCGTCAGTACCCGGGTCTTTCCCGAACCTGCACCCGCCAGGATCAACAGAGGTCCATCTGTATGATATACCGCCTCTCTCTGGGGTTCGTTCAATTTATCATAAATACTCATAAAACTGCTCTCCTATCTACTGATTATGCCTCTGCATACCCATCATTTGTATCTTCCATTATCGAACATACATTCTTGATTGTCAAGTCTATGTTATTCTTAATTTCGTCGAGATCATTCTGTTACTGTTCCTCTGCATTATTCTGAGTTTTTACTTGCCATATAGTTTTAAATACTATATAATGAGTCTATTGAGGTGATAACATGACTATAGATATGAATGATATGCTTAACAGCATTTTAAATGAACTTTCCCATCTTCAATATGTGCATCCGGGTGACATCCCGAATATTGATCTTTATATGGATCAAGTCACTACTTTTATGGATGAACAGCTCGCTTCTACCAAGCGATATAAAGAGGATAAGATCCTTACCAAGACCATGATCAACAATTATACAAAGAACAATCTTCTTCCGCCGCCTGTGAAGAAGAAGTATTCCCGGGAGCATATGCTGCTTCTCATTTTTATCTACTATTTTAAAAGTATTTTGTCGATCAAAGATATCGAAACGGTACTAAAGCCATTGACGGAAAAATATTTCTCCGGAAATGATACAATGGAACTTTCCTCTATTTATGAAGAACTCTGCCACATGGAAAAAGAACGGCTCGACTCGCTGAAAGACAGCGTATCTTCCGCTTATGATAAGGCAGGAGAAGCTTTTGACCAACTTCCTGACGGAGAAGACAGGGATACTCTCCAAAAGTTTGCTTTTATCTGTAATCTCAGTTTCGACGTATATCTGAAAAAGATGATGATCGAACGGATTATTGATGATATCGCAGCTCCTTCTTCTAAGAATAAGAAGGACTGATATTTAAAAAAAGACACGTTCCAATGGTTGCAGCCACAGGTTCGTGTCTTTTGTATTCTGCGTCCGAAGATCCCCGGCCAAAGATCCGCTCATACTTTTCTCCGAACTATCTTTCCACTTTCTATTCTTCTGCAGTTGATGAATCTTCTTCCTTTTCTGTAAGTCCGATTCTCTCAAAGACCATATCATATCCGTCATTTCCGTAGTTCAGTGAACGGTTGACTCTGCTGATCGTTGCTGTAGACGCTCCGGTCTTCTCTGCTATCTCAAGATATGTCTTTTGCTCTCTGAGCATCCTTGCCACTTCAAAACGCTGGGAAAGCGAAAGCAGTTCGTTGATCGTACAGATATCTTCAAAAAAAGTATAACATTCTTCTTTATTTTCAAGGCTTAAAATGGCATTAAAAAGATAATCAACCGCCTCAGTCCTTATTTTCTTGCTCATGAAACCAATCTCCTTTTCACCCTCGTTTAATTACTGTTACATTTTAGCACACTAAATTTGTAAAGTCTACTACTTTATTTTTTCCATTCCTCGACAGTTTCCATCTATATCTTTGATTTTTCCATTGTCCAAACTGACACAAAATGCTATAATACTTCTGTTATTAATTTTGTCATTGACAAGGAGAGGAGTACATAATTAATATGAAGTGTCCATCATGTGGTAAAGAACTTGAGCGTATGAAAAGACAAGTCGGCACAACGGAATCCGGAGATCCGATCTTCAACGAATATGCAGTCTGCCGTGACTGTAAGAAGCAGTGGAATCTCGACAGGCAGCGTGCCAGGAAAATAGCTGCAAAAAAAGAGGCTGAACAGGCAGAAGCAAAGCCAGTCGATAAAGCTGAAAGCAAAGTCGCTGTCAGACCTGCTGAATCATCCGTATCCAAGAAGGGTGCAGCAGAAGAAAGCCCGGCTGCCAAAAAGCCTCCAGTCAAAAGATCTGCTGCCGGCTCTGACGCTGAAAAAGTAAAGGAAACCGAAAAGAAAGCCGGAGCAAAACCTGCGAAAAGACGCAGACTGACAGACGCAGAAGGAAAACCTGTACGTCCGAAGGCTTCAAGACCGATCAGTAATGATGAAACTGCTGAAATTTCCGAGAAACCGGAAAAAAGACCAGTCAAAAAGAAAGTCAGACCTGCTTCTACAGAAGAACCGCTTTCCACAAAGACGCCAGGGGAGAAAAAGGCGTCCGCAAAGAAACCGGTCAAGAAGCGTCATCCTGAAGAAGCTTCTGATACTAATAAAGCTTCTGATGAGCAGAAATATGGAAATATTCCTGCAGAGCAGGTTCGTACAAAGCGTGAAAAGGCAGTACGCAAAGGATATGAAGAGATGCTTGCGACAGATCCTGACAGCAAATTTGCCAAAAAGAAGAAAAAGGACGAAGATCCTGATGAGAAGAAAGTAAAAGATACAAAGAAAAAAGAGCAGTACGGCGATGAGTATGATGATGATGAGTACGAATATGATGATGTACCAAGATTCAGACCTGCCCGTATCATCCTTGGTATCCTCTCACTTCTCGGTTTCGGATATCTGATGTACAGAGGATTTACACTTGGACTGAGCAGCACCTCTTCAGACGGTTCTGCTACTTCCGGTATGGTTTATGTGATTTTGGCACTCTGCATGCTGGTTTCAGCTCTGCTGTATTTCATCATGGTGAATCGTTATACGATCTTTGCATTCCTTGCACCAATGCTGTTCTATCTGGCAAGTGCCGGATTTGCATTCCTGAAACGCGGAAGCGAACTGGAACTGCTGATTGTTGCCGGTGTAAGTGCTGCTTTCGCAGTCATCTCACTGATTCTTGGTATTGCCTCCAGAGGCGGAGATTATTACTATGAAGATGACGACGAGGACGAGGATTATGAAGATCCTTTCGAAGACGAACATGATAACTGATCTTACTCAGATTGTTGAGCTCAAATAAATTACAGAATGATGATCGGGGAATATCCCCGACAAAAATCCATCAATCCGGCAGATAGTCCGATTGATGGATTTTTTATATGAGAGAGCTTTTTATATGAAAGATTTTTTATCAGGAGTCTTTTTCCAGATCAGACCGGATGCCTTTCCTTTTTATACAGCCTCCAACACTTCTTTTATATCTCCCTGTATACAAAGAGACCTTCTGCTTATTTCTGTCGGAGCAAATGCTTCTCCATAATTGATACTGACATAATACGCAGACGGATTACTGTAAGCCATCTGCCAGAACGGGTATTTGATAATTCCCGGGGTATTCATGCCGACTCCCAGCTCCAGAAATACAATCTTCAGTCCCTTATGCCGGGCAAGGAACTCTTCATATCTTTCTTTTGCACGATACCATCCCTCATCCTGAACAAAAGTATCATCCGCCCTTAAATTCATTGTCATCGGCTTTTTACATAGCGGACAATATGGGATCAGTTCTGTCGGAATCTTCATATTCTTCTGCCGGGCAACCATCTCCCGGATAATCTCTTCATTATCATATGTACTCTGGTGGCAAGGTTCACTGCATTGGAACAGTCCATAATCTCCCTGTGTATAGAAAAGCCGATGCCTGTCAAAACCTGTTTTCTGAAACTGATGGTCAACATTGGTTGTCAATACAAAGTAATCTTTGTCTTTTACCAGTTCCAGTAATTTTTTATATGTCCCGTTCTCGCAGTCCATGTAGCGGTTGATAAAAATATATCTTGACCAGTATGCCCAATATTCCTCCAGGCTTTCAAAGGGATAAAATCCACCGGAATACATATCTGTAAAACCGTATTTTTCACTGAAATCTGAAAAATACTCTTCAAATCGCTTTCCAGAATATGTAAATCCTGCCGAAGTAGATAATCCTGCCCCCGCCCCGATCATCACTGCATCCGCATCCTGCAAAACTTCTGCCAGTTTCCCGGATTTATCCGAGCAGTCTTTTGTAGATGTCGTAATCTTCTTCTTTAAAAACATTAAAAACCACCTTTTCAATCCTTTCATCTGATTCCAGGAACTCCTGCACTGTCTGCACAGCAATCCCTGCGGCTTTTTTCTGTGGAAAATGAAATTCTCCTGTAGAAATACAGCAAAAAGCAATACTTTTCAGCCCGTTATCAGCAGCAAGTTCCAGGCAGGAACGATAACAGTCTGCCAGTTTCCTGCAATGTCCTCTTGTCAGCATCCTCCCCACAACCGGCCCCACCGTATGCAATACATAGCGACATGGAAGATTATAAGCCGGCGTGATCTTTGCCTTTCCAATCGGTTCGTCATGTTCCTGTTTCCTCATCAGCCTGTCACATTCCAGTCGGAGCTGTATCCCACTGACACTGTGAATGATATTATCTACACAGGAATGGCAGGGAACAAAGCACCCTCTCAAAGCACTGTTGGCAGCATTTACAATCGCATCAATCTTTAGCGTTGTAATATCTCCACGCCAGAGTACCAGCCTTGGATCTTCAGGCGAAACAGGTAATGAATCGCTGTCAATGATTCCTTTTTTCTTCACTTCTTCAGTCAGATATTCATCCTGAACTGCGAGAAACCGCTCGCTGACCGGCCGTGGAGGACGCACATTCATAAGGCTTCTTAAAAGCCTTTTCTGATCTTCCTCCCCTGCCGGTATCTGTAGATCCTGATATGCCGGCTGTTCTTCCAGCAGTTTCTGAATTAAATAATTTCTTCTTTCATTCTGATCCATCTTAGTTCCTTCTTTCAATCGCTTTCACCGGACAGTTCTCATAACATCCTCCACAATGCAGACAATGCTGTTGATCAATCCGGAAGGGAGTCTCCTTCATGATACATTTCTGCGGACATTTTTCCAGACAGCTTCCGCATCCAATGCATTTTTTTGTTATGTAGTAGCCCTTTTTCTTTATTGTAGCATTTCCCAGCGAATAGGTCTCTCTGAAAATAGGATTAACACCAAGATGAAAATATTCTATTTCTGCCCGGTCTATGCAGAAGACAATCCCGATCTTTCGCGTATCTCCCGGATATACATTTGCCAGATAGGGCTGTTCCTCAAAAATCCGGTTCATCCATTTTTCCTGTTCTTCTTCAGCCACTGCACAGGCCTTTCCTGACATGCGGATCATTTCTTTATATTTTGTATAGCAAAGAATCTGAACTCTGCCATCGTCCATAAGCTCTTTACAGAAATTTTTTCCTCTTGCAGTAAAAAAATAAATTGCATCCGGTTCATAGTGGATCGCACTGATATTTCTGATCTGCGGTGCACCTTCCTGATCCACTGTGGCAAATGCCAGAACTCCAGCCAGTTTCATTTTTTTAAGACAAGTTGCCAGATTCATCTTTTCTCCTCCAATTCTACTGTTGTTCCGTTGCCGGTTCTACTCCCTCTTCAATTACTGATTCGGTTACGGATTCTGTTACCGCTTCTATAATCTTGATCCGTCCCGGCTTTCTTGGTTTTCTATGAGGCTGTTCCCCTTCGATATACCCAAGGATCACAAATCCCTGGCAGGAATAATTTGCAGGAATCTCCCACTCTTTCAGCAATCGCTGTCCTTCTTCCGAGCAAAACGTTTCTGCACCCCGGGAAATGATACAGGATGCAATCCCCAGTTCAGTTGCCTGCAGAACCATATTTTCCATCATACAAAAAGCATCCGCTGTCCTGAAGGGAAAATTGTCCTGACAATTTTCCCTGCTGATCTGCTGATCGGTATATTTCCTTATAGAATGTCTTTCTTCGATCAGGTCCATCAACATGATAATCGCTCCCCCGTTCTTTCATTTTTCATCTTCCAGCACTGAGGATCTGCCCTGTAAAAATCACCATTCGTTCCATTTGCTACTGCCGGACAACCTCTGCACCACGCTTTCAGCTCGCATTTACTACATTTTATAAATCGGTCATATTCTCTGTATTTTTCCATCTGACAGACCCATACATCCGCCAGTCTGTCCTCAAACATATTGGCAATCCTGCTGTCCGTCACTCTACGGCACGCCATCACATCTCCATTGGATGCAATGGTAATATGACAATTACCACAGTTACAGCCTCCATAGATCATTCCTTCTACAGAATTTTCCGGCAGATGGAACTGCCCTTTCTCATATTCATACAGAGTCCACAGATGATCTTTCTTATTAAAATATGTTTCGCATCCTGCCGCTTCATATGCTTTGTACTTTGTATCACAAATTTCCAAAAGTTCCCGGTACTCCTGCGGTGTCATATTGGTATCAACTTCCCCTCCGGTTGGAACATAGCGTGAAAATGCGTAAACCTTAACTTTTGCTTTTACCACAGCATCAATAATGTCCGGTATTTCTTTTATATTGGTCTTTGATACCGTACTCATAATGATACTTTTGATTCCTGCACGGTTCAGGCATCCGACTTTTTCCAGCGTAAGATCAAAACTTCCCGGCTTTCTGAACCAGTCATGTGTCTCTCTCATGCCATCCAGAGACATCTGATATTTTTCACAGCCGCAGACCTTTAACATTTTACAGATTTCATCATCCAGATGAAATGGATTTCCCATCAGTGTAAAAGGGATCTTTTTGCTTTTCAGTAATACCATCAGTTTCCAAAAATCCGGATGGATGACAGGATCTCCGCCAGTAATGTAAAAATAAGGGATTCTGTGATATCTCCTGCAAAAATCCTCGCAATTTGCCACCACTTCCTGCATCTGATCCCAGGTCATGCTTTTTAATTCCCTGCATCCTTCTCCTGAAAATATATAGCAATGTTTGCATCTCTGATCACATTCATCTGTAATATGCCATTGAAAAGAAAAATACTGACTCATCCTGTCCTTTCCTCCTGAATTTTATTCCTGGTTATCTGATGCCCCGCATGCTGTTCCGCACGCTGCCGGTTTCTCTTCTCCCTGATCTGATGCCCCGCATGCTGTTCCGCATGCTGCCGGTTTCTCTTCTCCCTGATCCGATGCCCCGCATGCTGTTCCGCATGCTGCAGAAGTACGTTCTTCTTCCTCGTTGTTCCATCCAAATAAATGATTCAATGCCATTTCATTTCCTCCTGTTTTTTCACATGATTTTCTGGTACTGGCAGCAATAGCACAATCCCGGTCTGCAGATTACTTTTCCAACCTTACTTCTGTAGTGATCCGTAATCGTTTTTTCCTGCCGCATCCTCAGAATAGCAGATTGAAATCTGTAAAAAAAGTACGCACTTTTTTATTACATAGTTACTTTCCGGTAACTAATGGACGGATAAATTTTTCTATGTTACACTGTCTTTAAGATAGATTTTACCCGCAAGGGTATGATAATAAAAGAGGTGACCGCTTTATGCTGACAAAAGATAACTTACCGGAGTGTCCGGTTGCAATTACCGTTCAGTTAATTGGGAGCAAATGGAAATTGTTGATCATCCGCAACCTTATGGAACGTCCCTGGAGATTTAATGAATTAAAAAAGAGCCTTGACGGTATCAGCCAGAAAGTTCTGACTGACAGTCTCCGCTCTATGGAAGAAGACGGTATCATTACCCGAACCGTCTTTCCTGAAGTTCCCCCTCGCGTTGAATATGCACTGAGTGATATCGGTGAATCCATGCGACCGATCCTTACTGCAATGAAAGAATGGGGGCTGAATTATAAAGATTCTCTAAATAGATCTTCTTCGCATGAATAAGGTTTATGCTGTCATCTACTTTTGGAATATATTTCTGAACATCAGACGTACAAATGGACCTACCCAAAATATTTGCAGTAAAAGTGCTGTCGGGAAACATAAACATGCAGAATACCATCATTGCGGTAAATACAATACTTTGAATTTTAGTTTTTGGCATTTTCTTCTCTCCTTTACTTGTATGAATAGCCTGGAATATCTTATATATCAAAAAAGTACGCTTTCCTGACATATAAAAACGACATCAAATACATCGCAGCTATCAGACATGGGCCGCAATAATATTTAATGTCGTTATTATTTCGCTATTTCATTTTTGCACGATGCTTATTGTATCACATTCTTTTCTGAAATGTAAGCAAAATTTTACTCTGCATCAAAATCTGCTTCAAATACACCTTCCGGTGCTTTCATAGTCAGAATTCCAAGATTAAACTCTTCATCTTTCACCGTAATATGGTATTCAAAAACTACATCATCCTCAAATTTTGACAGCAGAAGATACTCTCCATTTTCTTTTCCTTCGATCTGGTCGCAAATATCATTATATACCTTTGCTCCTGAAATCTCTCTTGGATAGCCGGAAGCTTTTATTTTCTGCTCGATGATCTGATATAACTCGTCCATTTTTCATCCTCGTCTTTCTTCTTAAGGTCAGCCTGCTTCTTTCACTGCCTTTGATATATTATTTTTATGATGCCAGGGTCAAAAGGTCTAAGCCCACATGAGCTTGCTCATATCGGGGCGGATTGTGGGAGTGCGTAGCACGGAGCAATCCGTAGGCATCAAAGTCGGGGGCTTTTGACCCCGACATCTTTTTATTTTGCCCGGATCATCTGTACTACTGCCACTACAATCACGATCACCATCGCACCCAGCATGATATACATAGGCCAGACAGGGAATCTCGTTACCAGGCTGCTGACTCCTACATCGATAAATAATCCCGTAGTAAGAATCTTTATTGCTCCCAGCATTACCAGTGCTATTTTATACAGCCTTTCTTTATTCTCCTCTGTGACAGCTACCGGGAAGTTCCATATAGACGGAACTTTTTCAATCAGAGAGAGCAAAAGCAAAATGACTGCTGCCACAATCACCTCAATCCAAAGAATTCCTTTGCCACCATAACTATCTGCTATTCCTGCAGCGTTAAAATGAGTCGGAACTGTTCCGGGGATCCTGCTCCAGATACATACAAGAACAATAACATATGCAAGTAACATACATGAACTGACTAAATTTGAAATTCTGCGGATCATCTTCATAGAACTCCCTCCTTTTAGGGATACTATAGCACCAGTATTTTCTTTTTACAAGTATCCGCAAACAAGATTATATCCTGGTTGAATCCTGTGTTCCCCAAATCCCTCTTGCAACTACTGACACTGCACCAAATAATACACCCGCTACCGGCCACAGAATCCAGGTATAATCCCACCGCACACTCAGGAAACTCCATCCAAGATAGATTGCTGTAGCAATACACCAATAAGCAGTTGAATAGATTTCAAACTTTTTCTTTACAGCCTTTTCCTTTTGGGAATATTCTCCCTCCTGAAGCAACATATCGTAACTTCCATTGATCGTACTGACACGTACAATTAAAAATACCCCCACTGCAACAAGCAAAAGGAGAATTGACACATCACCTGTAATCATATACTCCGGTTGTTCCATCGCAATTCCGATCAAAAGAGGAATAACCGCCAGAATGCAGAAAACAACTCCCAGGATAATCCCTCTTGTATAAGTACCTTCATAATCCTGCTTCTTTTCTTTTACCAATCCTTTTACTCCATAAGCAGTTTCAATCAGTTCCTTTTTCAGATACTCATATGCTTTTCCGCGAATCCCATAAGAAATAAAAATAGCAACTGCAAGGGAAACCATCACCAGTACCACCGAAACTCCAATCCCCACCGCAGTATTTTCACTCAGATTTCCACCCGTTGCACTGGAAAGACCTGTCAGAAAAATGAGCAGTGACGGACTCATGATGCAAAGAGCAACTGCCCCTGCCAGTATGACTGCATTTTTTCTCTTCCATTCCAGAAAATGATTTGCCTCTTCCATAGATACATTCCTGTAGACTGTATCTTCTGTCCTATAGTCTGATATTTTCTCAACCTCTTCTTTTCCCATTTCATCCTTTAACAGATAATCTGTACTGACCTCAAAAATTTCTGCCATGCGGAGTAATTTCTGCAAATCCGGTACAGACGATGCACTCTCCCATTTAGAAACAGCCTGCCGTGATACAGACAGCTTTTCTGCCAGTTCTTCCTGTGACCATCCATTTTTCTTTCGCTCTTCTGCAATTTTTTCCGATAAGATCATATCCATTTTCCTCCTCTTTTCAGGTTTTCATCTATATTTTATGATCTGATGCCAGGGTCAAAAGGTCTAAATCCACATGAGCTTGCTCATAGGTGGGTGAAAGACCTTAGGACCCGCCCCGATATGAGCATAAAAGTGGGATGATAATCCCACGATATGCGAATATTGGGTAGGATTGTGGGAGTGCGTAGCACGGAGCAATCCGTAGGCATCAAAGTCGGGGGCTTTTGACCCCGACATCATGATCTTATTGTATCGGATTTTCCAGTTGCAGACTACCAAATCAGGCTGAAATTCTGTCAACCAGCAGTTGCAACTGCATAAATAATCCCTGAAGTGCTGCTATCAGTGCATCGAAAAGAATGTTTCCAATCGCAATATACCCACGGTTGACGGGTGCAACAATATTTTTATACAAACTCTTGACTTTTTTTATGAAAAGAAGGCAAACCAAATGAACAAAAAAAGCGAAAATTACTGGCTTTTAGACGCAGTCTGATGAATCCTCTAGTTCTTCCGGATTTCTTTTGCAGCCTCAACCATATTTCTAAGACTTGCATCCGTTTCCGGAACACCTCTTGTCTTTAATCCACAGTCCGGGTTTACCCATAATTTTTCACGACTGATCTTAGTAAGCATAACTTTCAGTGCCAACACAATTTCTTCAACTGATGGTACTCTAGGAGAATGAATATCATAAACTCCAGGACCAACTTCTGTCTCAAAATGATTTTCTCTCAGCGAATCCAGAATCTGCAGATCTGAACGTGATGCTTCAAATGTAATCACATCTGCATCCATATCATCAATGGCTGGGATAATATCTGTAAATTCACTGTAACACATATGCGTATGAATCTGTGTATCTGCTTTCACTCCACTATGTGTCAGACGGAAAGCCGGGATTGCAAAATCCAGATATTCTGTATACCAGTCTGATCTTCTGAGCGGCAGTTTTTCTCTCAAGGCAGCTTCGTCGATCTGTATCATCCGGATTCCATTTGCTTCAAGATCCAGTACTTCATCTCTGATTGCAAGTGCAATCTGCGAGATGGATTCCTTAATGGAAATGTCTTCTCTTGGGAATGACCAGTTCAATATCGTAACCGGGCCTGTCAGCATTCCTTTCATGATCTTATTCGTAAGTGACTGTGCATATACGGACCAATCTACCGTAATCGACTTTTCACGATATACATCGCCCCAGATGATCGGTGGTTTTACGCATCTGGTTCCGTAAGACTGTACCCAGGCTTTTTCTGTAAAAAGGAATCCTCCCAGTGCTTCGCCAAAATACTCCACCATATCATTTCTTTCATATTCTCCGTGTACCAGTACATCAAGTCCGATTTCTTCCTGCCATGCCACACATTCCGCGATCTTCTTCTTGTTGAAATCCACATATTCCTGTCTGGTAATCTCTCCCTTTCTAAAGGCAGACCGGTTTGCCTTTACATCTTTCGTCTGTGGGAAAGATCCAATCGTCGTTGTCGGGAGCTCCGGAAGTCCAAAAGCCTCTTTCTGCAGTTTCTGACGTTCACTTCTCTTTGGCTCTCTGATATAATCCGTTTCCGTTACATGTGATAGTCTGTTTTTCACTGCAACATTTTCACATTTTCTGTCTGCCGCAAAAAGATCATGGTTTTTCTTGTAAACTTCTCTATCGAAATATTTCTTATCTTCCGCAAGATCACCCAGTTCCTTAAGTTCTGTCAATTTTTCCTCAGCAAAAGCAAAATAAGCCAGATATTCTTTGGAAAGCTTTGTCTCATGTTTTAATGTATATGGTACGTGAAGCAGTGAACAGGAAGTAGATAATACCGTCTGGATTTCTTTTTCCTGTAATTTTTCTAAGATCTTTAAAGTTTTTTCATAATGATTTTTCCAGATATTTTTTCCATTAACAAGTCCCGCAAAAAGTTTCTTTTCCTTTGGGAACCCATATGATTCAATTAATTGAAGTGTCTCTTTCCCTTCCAGAAAATCAAGACCGATTCCATCAAACGGCATCTCAATCAGATCCTGGTAAATATCTCTTACATCCCCGAAATATGTCTGTAAAAGTACCTTACAATCTTTTACTGCTGTCAGAATCGCATCATAAAGTCTGTGGAAAAGTTCGATGTCTTCTTTTTCCATATCCTGCACCAGTGCCGGTTCATCAAACTGGATCCATGCGATCTGCTCTTTTTCACACTTCTCGATCAGATCTTTATATGCATTTACAATCTCATCCACATAATCTGCTGCTGTCTTATTTCCTGTACATCTGCAAAGCTTTAATATGGTATATGCCCCGGTTACAACCGGTTTTGTCTCTATTCCAAGGCTCTTTGCTTCCGCATATTCTGACCATAATTTATCTCCCGAGATTTTGATCTCTGTATCATCTTCCAGTTCCGGAACAATGTAATGATAATTCGTATTGAACCATTTTTTCATGGCAAGTGCCTTTACATCCCCAAAAGTTCCCTGATACCCACGAGCCATTGCAAAATATGTATCCAGTTCTGACAGATTCAGTTCTTTATATCGTTTTGGAACAATGCCAAGCAGTGCCGCCGTATCCAATACCATATCATAAAATGAAAAATCATTACTTGAAATATAAGTAATCCCTGCATTCTTCTGTGTCAACCAGTGTGTCTTCCTCAGTTCCTGTGCTTTCTGCAATAATTCTCCGGCTTCTATTTCCTTCTTAAAGTACTTCTCAGAAGCAAATTTTAATTCTCTTAATGTACCGATTCTTGGAAAACCTATTACTGATGTCTGCATAAATCATTACCTCCAAATTTGTTATCTCTTTTATAGAAGCCATTATAGTTCTGTCTGTGCAATTTGTATAATACATAAAAGAACATGTTAACTATAGTTTCAAGTTATAGCAAACGCCCTATCATATTCCCGCAAAGATATTCTTCAGTCTGGATACCTGATAAACCCATTTAAAACTTCTCGCTCAGTTTTTCGGAACAAAACAATTTGGACAAATTAAAAGCCTGCCTGAGATTTCACCTGTTCCGTTTCTCCTGCATACTTTAAATGAGAATCTATTCTTATCTGGGAGGACTTATGAAAAAGAAATTGATATCCATACTTCTCACTTCTGTCATGACTGTCGGGCTGTTGTCTGCCTGCGGTTCTGCTCACACTGATGACAACACTAAAAATTCTAAAACAAACACAACAGAAACTGTCTCTGACATATCCAGGACAGATTCCGATTCTGCTCCCGTCTCTGTGACATTGAATGAAGTGGCTCATTCTATTTTCTACGCTCCGATGTACGCTGCGATTGAAAATGGGTACTTTGACGAGGAAGGAATTGATCTCACGCTCGTTACCGGTTTTGGGGCAGACAAAACTATGACTGCTGTTATTTCCGGTGAAGCAGATATTGGTTTCATGGGATCTGAATCTTCTATTTATACGTACAATGAAGGAGCCAATGATTATGTTATCAACTTTGCACAGCTAACCCAGCGTGCCGGAAACTTTCTTGTTGCAAGAGAAGAAATGAAGGACTTTAAATGGACTGATCTGAAAGGCAAGGATGTTCTTGGCGGTCGAAAAGGTGGTATGCCGGAAATGGTATTTGAGTATATCTTAAAACAAAATGGCATCGACCCACGGACGGATCTGAACATCAACCAGGGCATCGACTTTGGTTCAACTGCTGCTGCATTTTCAGAAGGCAGTGGAGACTTTACAGTAGAATTTGAGCCAAGTGCCACCGCCCTTGAAAGTGAGGGAAAAGGGCATGTCGTAGCATCACTCGGTACGGACAGTGGCTATGTACCGTACACTGCATACAGTGCCAAAAAGAGTTATCTTGACAAAAACCCTGATGTCATCCAGTCTTTTACCAATGCATTGCAGAAAGGTATGGATTTTGTTCAGAATCACACCCCTGAAGAAATCGCCGCTGTCATCGCTCCACAATTTCCTGAAACAGATCTAAATACGATCACAACCATTGTCACCCGCTATTATGATCAGAAGACCTGGAAAGAAGACCTGATTTTCGAAAAAGACAGCTTTGAACTTCTCCAGGATATTCTTGAAAGTGCCGGTGAACTGGATTCCCGCACTCCGTATGAATCTCTTGTCACTACAGAATTTGCAAAAGAAGCTTTAAAGAAATAAAAAAGTAATCAGTTTTTTCAAACCACTTCTTTATGCGTCAACTCTCTTGATATGATGTCGGGGTCAAAAGCCCCCGACTTTGATGCTCATATCGGGGCGGGTCCTAAGGTCTTTCACCCACCTATGAGCAAGCTCATGTGGGCTTAGACCTTTTGACCCTGGCATCTTGATCTGTTATAATGAAAAAGAAGCGTTATGAAAGGAGATCCTGCCACTTATGATCGACAAAAAACTGATTCCCTACAGCGGATTAAAAAAAGAACCCTTTTCAGGGTCTCATCATGGAATGCGGTATTTCTTTCAGGGAGATGACGGAAAAAGCAGTACCACTTTCACCGTATATATTTATCCTGAACCATGGTGCTTTGAAGAGACTCCTGAAGAAGAAAAGGAGAAAAAATCTTTTCCTCTTTCCGATGAGGGCATGGACGATGCTATTGCATGGCTTTGGGATCGATTTGAGACTGAAAAATCCAAATGGCTTGACGCGGCTAAAAATACCATGCATATTGTAAATCATGCCTGAAGGCAAAAGCAGCTACAGTTTTTCCTGACTGAATGGTCTGGAAGACTGTAGCTGCTTTTTGCTTTTTGCTGTATTTTATATTTTTACGATACCAGGGTCAAAAGGTCTGACACCACGTGTACTTTAACAGTTCCCTATTTATTTTTTCAGATATTTCGCTGTCTCTAAAATACGATTTGCATTTTCCACACGTTCTTTTGTAGGTGGATCAATCCCTGCAAGCGGATAATCGTATCCCAGTTCTTTCCACTTGTATTCTCCAAGCGTATGGTAAGGAAGGACTTCCACTTTCTCGACATTATCCAGCGTTTCAATAAAATCATGAAGTCTCTCAAGATATTCATCATAATCGCTTCTCTCCGGGACAAGTACGTGACGAATCCAGATCGGCTTTTTGATATCAGACAGATAACGTGCAAATTCCAAAATATTCTTATTGGAATGACCTGTCAGAATCTTATGCTGCTCGTCATCTATATGCTTGATATCCAGCATAAGCATATCTGTATATTTCATCAGTTCTTCCAGTTTACTGAAAAAAGGCTCTTCTCTTGTAAATACAGCTCCGCAGGTATCAATATTCGTATGAACCCCTTCTGCTTTTGCCTTTTTGAACAGATCGATCATAAAATCCATCTGCATCAGCGGTTCTCCTCCACTTACTGTGATCCCGCCTTCTTTTTTCCAGTAAGACCGGTAACGAAGTGCTGTTTTCAGCAGTTCATCTGTCGTCCTCTCTTCTCCGTCCTGCATCTTCCATGTATCCGGATTATGACAGAACTGGCAACGCATTGGACATCCATTTACAAAAATAATAAAACGTACTCCCGGTCCATCAACTGACCCAAAGCTCTCCGTTGAATGGATATAACCTTTCACTTCTGACATAACTTCACCTCCCGCAACTTTTCAATAAAGTTTCTCCAATATCATTTTCTGTATTCCGACTTGTTAAAAAGGACGCAGCTTATAAAATGGCTGCGTCCTGATCTAAGTCTGATTCTTCTTAGATGATACAGATTAGTTTTTCAATATCTGATCATACTATTCTTAACATCCTCGAATCTCATTTGTATCGCTAATTACATAGTCTCGTGACATGTTCTTGCGATAACGTCGAGCTGCTGTTCACGAGTCAGGTCGATGAATTTAACAGCGTATCCTGATACACGGATCGTGAAGTTAGCATACTCAGGTTTCTCCGGATGCTCCATAGCATCTTTCAGTTTCTCAACACCGAATACATTTACGTTCAGGTGATGTGCTCCCTGATCGAAGTATCCATCCAGTACATGAGCAAGGTTCTCTTTACGCTCATCATCTGTATGTCCAAGAGCATTCGGGCTGATTGTCTGTGTATTAGAGATTCCGTCAAGTGCAAGCTCGTAAGGAAGCTTAGCAACAGAGTTAAGAGAAGCAAGAAGTCCGCTCTTCTCTGCACCGTAAGACGGGTTAGCTCCTGGTGACAGTGGTTCTCCACCCTTTCTTCCATCCGGAAGAGATCCTGTAGCCTTACCATATACAACGTTAGATGTAATTGTAAGGATAGATGTTGTCGGTACAGAATGTCTGTAAGTATGGCACTTATTCAGTTTGTGCATGAATTTCTTCAGCAGCCAGATTGCGATCTCATCTGCACGATCATCATCATTACCGTATCTTGGGAAGTCTCCCTCGATCTCGAAGTCTGTTGTGATACCGTCTTCGTCACGGATTGCTTTAACCTTTGCATACTTGATAGCACTTAAGGAGTCTACTACGTGAGAGAATCCTGCGATACCTGTTGCAAATGAACGCTTAACGTCTGTGTCGATCAGGGACATCTGTGCAGCTTCATAGTAATATTTATCATGCATGTAGTGGATCATGTTCAGTGTATCAACATACAGCTTGGACAGCCACTCCATCATCTCATCATATTTTTCCATAACTTCATCGAAGTTAAGGTACTCAGATGTGATCGGCTGATAAGCCGGTCCTACCTGAACTTTTGTCTTCTCATCAACACCACCGTTGATAGCGTAAAGAAGACACTTAGCAAGGTTTGCACGAGCTCCGAAGAACTGCATCTCTTTACCTGTCTCTGTAGCAGATACACAGCAGCAGATGCTGTAGTCATCGCCCCATACCGGACGCATAACATCATCGTTCTCATACTGGATAGAACTTGTTGTTACAGAAATCAGAGAAGCGAACTTCTTGAAGTTCTCCGGCAGTCTTGAAGAATAAAGAACTGTCAGGTTCGGCTCTGGTGAAGGTCCCATGTTATTCAGTGTATGAAGGAAACGATAGTCGTTCTTTGTTACCATAGAACGTCCATCCTGTCCCAGACCTGCTACTTCAAGTGTTGCCCATGTCGGGTCTCCTGAGAATAACTGGTTGTATGATGGGATTCTTGCGAACTTAACCATACGGAATTTCATTACCATGTGGTCAATGATCTCCTGAGCCTCTTTCTCTGTAAGTGTTCCAGCCTTCAGATCTCTCTCGATATAGATATCAAGGAATGTAGAGATACGTCCTACAGACATAGCTGCTCCATTCTGAGTCTTGATTGCTGCAAGATATCCGAAGTACAGCCACTGAGCTGCTTCATGAGCATTCTTAGCCGGCTGAGAAATATCAAATCCGTAAGCTGCTGCCATTTCTTTCATTTCTTTCAGAGCTTTGATCTGATCAGCAAGCTCTTCACGAAGACGGAAATCCTCACCTTTCATGCCATGTCTTGCATAACGCTCAAAGTCATACTGCTTTCTCTCGATCAGGAAGTCGATACCATACAGTGCAACACGACGGTAGTCACCTACGATACGTCCACGTCCGTATGTATCCGGAAGTCCTGTAATGATCTTGTTGTGGCGGGCTTTCTTCATCTCTGGTGTGTAGATGTCGAATACTCCCTGGTTATGAGTCTTATGATATTTTGTAAAGATCTCATGCAGCTTCTCGCTTGGCTGATATCCGTATGTTGTACAAGCCTGCTCAGCCATCTTGATTCCACCATAAGGCATGAATGCTCTCTTCAGCGGTTTATCTGTCTGAAGACCAACAACCTGCTCCAGATCTTTCATGCTCTCATCTATATATCCAGGACCATAAGCTGTAAGACCGGAAACAACTTCTGTCTCCATGTCAAGAACTCCGCCTTTAGCTCTTTCTTCTTTCTGAAGTTCCTGTAATCTACCCCATAACTTGTCTGTTGCTTCTGTAGGTCCTTCAAGGAATGACTCATCACCTTCATATGGTGTATAGTTCTCCTGGATGAAGTCACGTACATCTACAGAACTTTTCCAGTTTCTTCCTTCGAAGCCAGCCCACTGTTCAAAATTAGCCATCGAAAAAATCCTCCTTTTTTCTCTCCAATAATAGTTTTGTATTTGTTTTACGGGCATAGTATAACACCACGTTAAATAAAAGACAAGCGTTATTCTGAGAATACTTTTCATGAAGGCTCTTGTATTTGATTTTGTACAAAAATGGGCGTTTTCTTTCAGTTTTATAGGTACTTTCCTCGAAGATTTTCTGTCTTTTTTACTGCATTTCAGTACATTTGTAAATTGAGCAATCAGCCCTGCTTTGCTATAATTAGGTTCATATCAATCAAATGAGAGGACGATTATGGAAATTAGAAAAACCAAACCTGAAGAACTGAATATTCTCATTCGTATGTATGAGAATGCACGTATATTTATGGCAAGTCACGGAAACCCTCTGCAATGGGGGAACACCTATCCTGCACCACAGATCCTGATGGACGATATTTCCTCCGGGAACAGCTATGTCTGTGTGGAGCATGATAAGATCATTGCTACTTTTTATTATAAAGAAGGAATTGATGATACTTATGTCCGGATCTATGAAGGGCAATGGCTCAATGAGGCTCCGTACGGAGTCGTACACCGAATCACTTCCGACGGCACGATCCGCGGTGCTGCTTCCTTCTGCCTGAACTGGGCTTTTAACAAATGTGGAAATCTGAAGATTGACACGCATCGTGATAATATCGTCATGCAGCATCTGCTTGACAAAAATGGATTTAAATATTGTGGAGTTGTCTATCTTGAAAACGGAAGTGAAAGAATTGCCTACCAGAAAGTATAAGATGCCAGGGTCAAAAGGTCTAAGCCCACATGAGCTTGCTCATAGGTGGGTGAAAGACCTTAGGACCCTGGCATCAGTATAATACAGGACAAACGCAGAGCAAAATGTTGCCATGCCCTCAAAGCCTCTGGCACATTCCTTATATAAAAAATCCCAACAGAACGCATAGCCCTTTCGTACGCATCCTGCGGGATTCTTCTTTTAAGCTGGAAATCGGACTTGAACCGACGACCCCTTCATTACGAGTGAAGTGCTCTATCCAACTGAGCCATTCCAGCACGAATTTGCCACTTCTGACAACCTCAATCATTATAACTTGTTTTTTTCTGATTTCAACTACTTTTTTATTTTTTCAATTTTTACCTGTTGATCCTTATTTGCTCTCACTCACGCCGCTAATATTTTTTCATATTATAATGTAAAGATGCCAGAGTCAAAAGGTCTAAGCCTACATAAGCTTGCTCATAGGTGGGTGAAAGACCTTAGGACCCGCCCCGATATGAGCATAAAAGTGGGATGATAATCCCACGATATGCGAATATTGGGTAGGATGGTGGGAGTGCGTAG
>ENA-OQDC01000111-OQDC01000111.1-human-gut-metagenome-genome-assembly--contig:-NODE-111-length-61933-cov-8.852393_pt1 | contig 61933 bp, 59 predicted proteins | sample MGYA00242770_ERZ504601 | MGnify/ENA primary metagenome ERZ504601 (study PRJEB26092, sample SAMD00036305) | human gut metagenome | host: Homo sapiens | study: EMG produced TPA metagenomics assembly of...
TGCTCCCCACGCTTTCGAGCCTCAACGTCAGTTACCGTCCAGTAAGCCGCCTTCGCCACTGGTGTTCCTCCTAATATCTACGCATTTCACCGCTACACTAGGAATTCCGCTTACCTCTCCGGCACTCAAGACTAACAGTTTCCAATGCAGTCCAGGGGTTGAGCCCCCGCCTTTCACATCAGACTTGCCAGTCCGTCTACGCTCCCTTTACACCCAGTAAATCCGGATAACGCTTGCCCCCTACGTATTACCGCGGCTGCTGGCACGTAGTTAGCCGGGGCTTCTTAGTCAGGTACCGTCACTATCTTCCCTGCTGATAGAAGTTTACATACCGAGATACTTCTTCCTTCACGCGGCGTCGCTGCATCAGGGTTTCCCCCATTGTGCAATATTCCCCACTGCTGCCTCCCGTAGGAGTCTGGGCCGTGTCTCAGTCCCAATGTGGCCGTTCACCCTCTCAGGCCGGCTATGGATCGTCGCCTTGGTAGGCCGTTACCCTGCCAACTAGCTAATCCAACGCGGGTCCATCTTATACCACCGGAGTTTTTCACACCGGACCATGCGGTCCTGTGCGCTTATGCGGTATTAGCAACCATTTCTGGTTGTTATCCCCCTGTATAAGGCAGGTTACCCACGCGTTACTCACCCGTCCGCCACTAGAAACAGACCAAATCTGCCGAAGCTTCAATGAAAAGTTTCCCGTTCGACTTGCATGTGTTAAGCACGCCGCCAGCGTTCATCCTGAGCCAGGATCAAACTCTCTGATAAAGTGTTTGATATACTCAAGACAACCAACTAGCTTAGTTATCTCTCGTCATTACTGTTTATAAAAAGTTCATTCTGTTGAATGATGATTCTTAAAGAATTTTCGAGAATCGTATGTGTTTCACTGTTTAGTTATCAAGGTTCTTTGCTTGTCTGTCTTTCAGACAGCTTGTTTAATTTACCACATCTTATCGACTGTGTCAAGTACTTTTTTGAAGTTTTTTATTTTTCAAAATTCAAAACCTCAAACGGAGAAGGAGGGATTTGAACCCTCGCGCCGCTATTAACGACCTACTCCCTTTCCAGGGGAGCCCCTTCGGCCAGCTTGGGTACTTCTCCAAATTGCCCTACGCAATCGCTTCTTTTTTCAGAAGCGTTTTATATTATATCGCGTTGTTTTTTATTTGTCAAGAATTTTTTTAACTTTTCAAAAGTTTTTTATTCTCTTCAAATAGCGGAGAGAGTGGGATTCGAACCCACGCGCCCTTGCGGACAAACGGTTTTCAAGACCGCCTCGTTATGACCACTTCGATATCTCTCCATATACACTTTTCAGTGTTCGCCACGTCTCTGTCAGACGCAAGATGTATTCTATCATCAAATCTTTTTGATGTCAATACAAATTTTTACATTTTTTCGATCTTTTTCAAAAACACTTCAGCAACGTCCAGATCCTCCGGAGTCGTGATCTTAATATTCTGATAGGAGCCCTCTACAAGTCTTACTTGAACGCCACTTTCCTGTTCTACTACCATGGCATCATCCGTTATCGCAGTCATATCTTTTTTACGGATACTCTCGTGCGCTTTCTTTATTAAATCATAAGAAAATATCTGAGGAGTCTGAACTGTCCAGACTCTCTTTCGGTCTGGCGTTTCACTTACAAAATCAGCTTCATCTGCTACTTTTACTGTATCTTTAGAAGGCATACCAACAACACAGGCGCCTGTTTCCTGCACTCCAAACATTCCCCTTTCCAAAATCTCCTCGGTAATAAACGGTCTTGCCCCATCATGAATAAAGACATACTTACATTCTTCACACGCAAGAAGCCCCTTGTACACGGAATCATATCGTTCTTTTCCTCCGGCAATCACTGCTGAAACCTTTGTAAGCTGATAACGTTCCACAATTTCTCTTTTGCAGTAAGAGATCATGTCTTCTCCTGTCACTATGATAATATCATGAATCAAAGGACTCTCCTGAAAACATTTTAAAGAATAATATAAAACAGGATGTCCCTGAATTTCCAGGAACTGCTTTTGTATTTTGCTGTGCATACGCTTTCCCTGCCCTGCTGCCAGCACGATTGCGGTTGTTTTTTCTTTCATTTCAGTAACCTCCTGTTTTATTGTTCAAAAGATCTCTTTGCCCCTTGTTTTATTGTATATTCAACGCTCTCCAAGTTTCAGATTCGGTACTGCATTGAGATCCCAGCCATGCCGAGTACCTTTCATATATTCATAATATGCAGCGACTCCTATCATCGCAGCGTTGTCTGTGCAAAAAAATCGGTGATGGACGATAGAAAGTATATCCCCTTTCTGCGCATGCCTTTTCCATTGCAGCACGAAGTGTACCATTGGAAGCAACCCCTCCTGCAATAGCAATCTTAGTCATCTTGTAATCCCCTGCAGCAAGCATTGTATGTTCTACAAGAACATCTACCACCGCCTTCTGGAAAGATGCTGCCAGATCCGCTCTATTTACTTCTTCACCTTTCATTTGAGCCTGATTTATATAATTCAGGACAGCTGATTTTACTCCACTGAAACTAAAATCATACGGGCAATCTCCGATTTTTGCACGAGGAAATACAATTGCTTCCGGATTTCCCTCTTTGGAAAGTTTGTCAATCTTCGGCCCGCCCGGATACCCCAGTCCAATCGCCCGAGCTACTTTGTCAAAAGCTTCTCCTGCAGCATCGTCACGTGTTCGTCCAAGTATCTCAAATTCTCCATAATCCTTCACAATAACCAGATGCGTATGACCGCCAGATACGATCAGACAAAGGAAGGGAGGTTCCAGATCTGGATGCTCAATATAGTTAGCAGATACATGTCCCTCTATATGATGCACGCCAACCAGTGGGAGTTTTTTCGCATATGCGATTGCTTTCGCCTCTGCAACCCCAACAAGAAGTGCACCAACCAGACCCGGTCCATAGGTTACACCAATGGCATCCAGGTCATCCAGTGTCACATCTGCTTCTTTTAACGCTTCTTCAATTACCTGATTTATTTTTTCAATATGTTTACGGGATGCAATTTCAGGCACAACACCCCCGTACAGCTTATGAAGTTCTATCTGTGATGATATTACATTGGAAAGAATCGTTCTTCCATTTTTTACTACTGAAGCTGCAGTTTCATCACAAGAACTCTCAATTGCCAAAATCAATGTATCTTTCATTTTCAGACTCCTCTAGTCTTCCTCAAAATTCAATTCTACACTTTTTCCATCTTTTCCCGGCCAGGCATTTGGAAAAATGCCTCGTACCATATCCATATATTCCTCCGGGTGAATCAAAGACGGACTGTAATGTGTAAGCCACAGTTCCTTTACATTTGCATCTCGCGCCAGAGCTGCTGCCTCGCGGAAGGTCATGTGTTTATATCCCTTTGCTTTTTCAATCTTATCTTCTTCTCCATACATACCTTCGCAGATAAAAAGATCTGATTCTGCAGCATTTCGTAGAATTGATTCCGTAGGCCTGGTATCTGTTGTATAAGTAACTTTAATACCTTTTCGATCTGGTCCAAGAACCATATTCGGTGTATAAACTACGCCATCTACTTCTATCGTCTGCCCCTTTTGGAGCGGATTCCAGTATTTTAAAGGTATTGCCTGCTCTTTTGCCCGCTCCGGTGAGAATTTACCCTGTCTCAGGATCTCTATCGTGTATCCATAGCAGATTACATTGTGATTCACTCTGAAAGCCGTAATACGATATCCATTCAATTCCAGAACCTCCTGCGGCTTTGTAATCTCTATAAATCGAATTTCAAAAGGCAGTTCCGGTGCGATGACTCTAAGGGCATTTACAACCCGTTCCAATCCTTTCGGTCCTACCAACGTAAGTGGCTCTGTCCGATCCGCATTTCCCATAGTAAGAAGTAATCCCGGAAGTCCACTGATATGATCTCCATGATAATGAGTAAAGCAGATCACATCGATTGGTTTAAAACTCCAGCCTCTTTCTTTAACTGCAACCTGCGTACCTTCTCCGCAGTCGATCAGCAGACTGCTGCCGTTATATCTTGTCATCAGCGCAGTCAGCCATCGTCTCGGAAGGGGCATCATCCCTCCACTTCCAAGCAAACATAAATCCAACATATATTTTCACTCCTGCATTTTCGTCATTAAAACCGCATTTTCTGTAGGGTCCGTATAATAGTTTTTACGCAGACCATCTTCTTTAAAGCCAAGACGTTCATACAGTCTTCTGGCTGTCCCATTACCTTCCCGCACTTCAAGATGTACGATATGGATTCCAATCATCTCTGCCATCTTCAACATACTGTCTACAAGAAAATAACCAATTCCTTCTCTTTGTCTGTCCGGACTCACTGCCACGTTCAGAATATCGCCCTCATCAAGAACCGTCTGCATGCTACAGTAAGCCAGTATTTTTTCTTTTTCTTCTATGACAAAAAACATTGTATTTTCTTTGGTAAGAAAAGTAAAAAAACCTTCTTTAGTCCACGGATCTGAAAACAATCTGTTTTCTATTTCCACAACCTGTTCCAAATCCTCCACTGTCATTTCACGAAACGTCATGCGTTACCGTCAGCTTTTGCCGCCTCCCGTTCTGCACGCTCACGCTCTGCCTGGGATACTCGCAGATAGTCCGGTACATGTTCCATTGCAGTTTCTGTTTTTCCTTCACGATAATAAATAAGTCCCAGTGCAGCCACTGCTGCTGCACGCTGTTTGTTTACATGTGCCGGGGCAAAAGAATATGGAACCTCCATTTTCTCTGTGATCAGTTCACAAAATACCGGTACTCCATCTCCCAGAAAGGTCACAGGTTGTCCATATGCATTCAACTTTTTGATCATTTCTTCCACTGGCACAGCCATCTGTTCTTCTACTGTTTCCAGCCTATGATCCGTAAAACGATAGATACCTGTATACACCTGTTTACGTCTTGCATCCATGATCGGACAGATCAGTCCTGGCGTATCATACAGATTGTAAGCAAGTCCCTCTACTGTCGGAATTGCCACTAATGGTTTCTTTAATGCCAATCCAAGCCCTTTCGCTGTTGCAGAGCCTATACGAAGTCCGGTAAAAGATCCCGGGCCAGCCGCAACTGCAATCGCATCAATGCTTTCCAGATCAAGTTCGGTCATCTTTACGATCTCATCCAGCATTGGAAGTAATGTCTGTGAATGTGTTTTCTTGTAATTAATGGTATATTCTGCTACCAGAACATCATCTTCTACGACAGCTACGGATGCTACGATTCCGGAACTGTCAAGACCTAAAATTCTCATATTTTTTCTCCTATAAGCCATCTACAGTTATCTTTCTGTAATCAAATCCCTGTGTCAGGTCTTTTTCTATTGTAATAGAAATAACATTATCCGGAAGAATCTCTTCGATCAGCTCAGCCCATTCGATCAAACAGATGCCATTTCCAAAGAAATAATCATCATATCCGATTTCTTCCATCTCTTCGATATCTCCAATTCGGTACACATCAAAATGATAGAAAGGAAGACGCCCCTCTTCATACACCTGTACAATTGTAAATGTCGGGCTGCTTACCGGTTCTGTAATACCAAGTCCCGCTGCCACCCCCTGTGTAAAAAACCGTTTTACCTACCCCCAGATCTCCGGTCAGGGTATAAATCTGTCCAGGCTGGGCTGCTTTTCCTATTTTCTCACCCAGAGCATATGTTTCTTCAGGGCTTCTTGTCTCTGTTACCATCTGTTGAATCACCTTTTTCCTTGCAGAATTGTTCTTTGCATATTATAATAGAGCGCACAGAGAAAAACAATACTTTTTGCAAAAGGAGACTATGATTATGGCAAATACAAATCCGGTTGTAACTATCACTATGGAGAACGGTGATGTTATGAAAGCAGAACTGTATCCGGAAATCGCACCGAATACAGTAAATAATTTTATCAGTCTTGTCAAAAAAGGTTTCTACGACGGACTTATCTTTCATCGTGTCATCAATGGATTTATGATTCAGGGCGGATGCCCGGACGGAACCGGAATGGGTGGTCCAGGATATAGCATCAAAGGAGAATTTGCTCAAAATGGCATTGCAAATAATCTTGCTCATACCCCAGGAGTTCTTTCCATGGCAAGAGCCATGCATCCAAATTCCGGTGGAAGCCAGTTCTTCATTATGCACAAAGCTGCTCCACATCTGGACGGAAGCTATGCTGCATTTGGCAAAGTGATCGAAGGCATGGATGTTGTAAACAAAATTGCTGAAACCGAAACAGATTTCAGAGACAGACCGTTGGATGATCAGCAGATCAAATCTATGACTGTCGAAACCTTTGGTGTAGATTATCCAGAACCAGAGAAGTGCTGATTCAGCAAGCTCTTCAAGTAAATGAGGAGAAGCCTGATGGTGCGATATCTATCTTTTTCAGATAGAACCCGTTACCTTCCGGCTTCTTTTTTATTCCCATATTCTAATGATCAAATGTTATAACTTTTCCGTCGATCACTGCATAATACAGTTCCTGATCTTTTTCGATTCCGGCTCTTCCATTCGTTCCTTCTGTAATTGCCTTCCGTACGCTTCCTACATCCTGCACTGGAACCAGCAGTTTCATGACCACTTTGTCCGTATATTCACTATCCAGCACTGGAATGTTTCTTTCTCCTGCAATGTACTGTATCTTGCCGAGCCCTGTATAATCTGTCGTAATCTTAAGTGCGATTCCCTTTTGTTTAAGAATCACCTTGCTTGCAGCAAGGCCTTCCTGCACTGCTTTGGAATACGCTCTTACAAGTCCACCTGTTCCAAGCAGCACGCCTCCAAAATATCTTGTTACTACAACCGCCACATTATAAATATCTTCTCCAAGGATCACATCAAGCATTGGCCTTCCAGCAGTTCCGGAAGGTTCTCCATCATCACTGCATCTGGTAAATTCACGGTTCATCCCAATCGAATACACATAGCAATTGTGTCTTGCATCCCAGTATTTTTTTTCATCTCTTCCAGAAAAAGCCAACGCTTCTTCTTCACTTTCCACTGGATGAACTGTCGCGATGAAGCGTGATTTTTTTTCAGTGATCTCGCCTTCTCCACCTTCATATACTGTTCTGTACTGTTCCAGCATAAGTACTCCTTCCTAAAACACAGGCTGCAACCGTCCAGGACGATCACAGCCTATATTCAGATACTATTCTTCTGTATAACCGGCATCTCCGCCGCCAGTATCGCCACCGGTATCTCCTCCACCAGTATCTCCGCCACCGGCATCTCCACCGCCGGTATCTCCGGCGTTATCTCCGGTATTATCTCCCGTATTATCTCCCGTATTACCACCGGTGTTATCTCCGGTATTATCTCCCGTATTATCACCCGTGTTATCTCCGGTATTGTCGCCCGTATTATCACCGGTATTATCACCATTCGGATTATTCGGATCCGGTGTCGGTTCTGGATTGTATATTTCTTCTTCCGTTGTGTATTCCTGCATACCGCTTTCGTCATCTCCGTAGAAATGCTGATCACAATAATCAGTCGGTATATCACCAATATCAAAGTATTCTGTAATAACCGGACAGCCAGCTCTTGGAAGAAGTCCCGTCTCTTCACAAACACTTATCTTGTCAACACTTGCAGGCATATCAAAATCTCTGTCCTCAAGGCCTTCATGAATTCGTGTCATTACTTTCTTCCAAAGGTTCTTATGGAAGTTTCGGGCGTCCTCCGGAAGTTTTTCATTATTGTCATATCCTGACCAAACTGCACATGTATAATATGGTGTATATCCTACAAACCAGAGGTCATTGTACGCATCTGTTGTACCTGTCTTTCCTGCAACTGTCATATTATCAAGCTGGCAGGCTGTACCTGTACCCTGTGTTACAACATCTTCCATAGCACTCGTCAACAGCCATGCTGTACTCTCTTTTATCACAGATCTTCCTGCAGAGTTCTTTTCAATCAGGACATTTCCATTATGATCCAGAATCTTTGTATAATAGATTGGTTCAATATAATTACCACTGTTGGCAATCGCCGCATATGCTGCACAAAGCTCTACGTTCGTTACACCATGTGTCAGACCACCGAGTGCAAGTGGAAGGTTCGCATCTGTCCAGACCGTTCCATTGGCATCTCTGTCCGCTTCTGTTCCATGAGCCAGTGTTGTAAATCCAAAATTATCCAGATACTGCAGACCAAGCTGTGGAGTAACCTCTTCCAGACATTTTACTGCCACAACGTTAACGGAATTCTGAATTGCCTTTCGGATCGTCGTTGTTCCACCATAACTCTTGGAAGCATTATTGACCGGAGATCCATCCGGATAGTTGTAAGGTTCATCTTCAAACGTTGTTGCAAGTGTCATTCCCTTCTCATTGAGAGCTGGTGCATACGTGGAAAGAATCTTAAATGTAGAACCTGGCTGTCTGGTCGTATCTGTCGCTCGGTTCAGAGTCAGACTGGCTGTCTTTTCTCCACGACCACCAATAATGGCCTTAACATAACCAGTATGCTGATCAATAACACTCATTGAAGACTGCGGCTGTGGTGCAAAGCTTACACGCTCAGCTACAACTGTGCTGCCATCCGCAAGAATACTTGCTTTATAACGATCCACATATTCCTGTCCTTCTTCCTGTGAATCAAACAGAAGGTCAAATTCCGGATCCTCATTCTGAAAATAAAGTTTCAGCATTTCTTTACTGTAGTTTACTTCTTCACCCTGTGGATTCTTGACTGTCAGTGCATAATCCAGTGCATACTGTACATAATCCGGATAATTGGATGGATCTGCATATTCTTCATCGAGGATGCTCTGGATTCGTGCATCCTGTGTTGTATAAATACTCAATCCACCGCTGTACACAAGATTCTGTGCCTGTGTGCGGGTATAACCTTTAATATTCATCAGGTCATTGACCACCTGATCGATCAGTTCATCCTCGAAGTAAGAATAAACCGTATTTTCTGTTTCGGAGTTCAAAACCTGTGCTGCCTGAATACCCGAATATACGTCATCATTGATCACCTGATCATACTGTTCCTGTGTAATGTATCCCTGATCCAGCATATGGTCCAGAACTTCTTTACGTCTTTTGGCGTTTGCTTCTGGATGCTCAATTGGATTATACTGTGTCGGATTCTGTGTGATTCCTGCCAGAGTCGCACATTCTGAAAGATTCAGATCCCAGACATCTTTGTCAAAATATTTGTGTGCCGCTGCCTGAACGCCATAAGTGCCGGCTCCCAGGTTGATTGTATTCAGATAGTTTTCAAGAATTACATTTTTGTTATTGATGTTCTTCTCGACCTCAACAGCAAGATACTGTTCCTGGATCTTACGCGTAAAACGCTCCAGCCAGGTTGATTCCTGTGTCCAGTTCGTAAATACATTATTTTTAAGCAGCTGCTGTGTAATAGTACTGGCACCTTCTGAAAGGTCTCCAGATGTGATATTCTTTACAAACGCACGGAGAATACCTCTTACGTCAATTCCATTATGCTCATAAAAACGCTCATCTTCAATTGCCACGACTGCATGCTGAAGATCCAGCGGGATCTGGTCTATGGAAACCGGAAGTCGGTTGGAACTTGGTGCTGTCAGTTTACGAAGCTGATTGCCGTCCCCGTCGTACAAAAAAGTCGCATATCCCAGAGGTGATATATCAATATCATTCGCATCCGGTGCATTGTCTATTATTCCTCGAAAAGCCCCGATTCCTGTACATCCTATAACCACGCAAATTGTGATCAAAGCAACAAACAGGACTCTGATCAACGAAACATGCGCTCTTTTTCCCATCATGGCAGTACGGGAAATCAGCGAATTTCGCTTCTTTGAGACTGATTTTTTTCCGTAATTCATGGTTTTCCTCCTTAATAGTCCGTTTTATTATAACAAATAAGAATTCGTAAATAAAGCCCTAAATAAAAACTTCACATTTTTGACATTAAAAAAGAAGCTTCCCTTTTATAGAAAGCTTCTTCTATGTATTTATCTCTTATTTTACGATCTTTTATTCTCAGAATGTTATTCTTAAAGAACCATTTTAGCTGCGCCGCAGATCCCAGCGTCATTTCCAAGTGTTGCAAGAACAATCTGTGTATCTTTGCAGGATGGAAATGCATATTTCATATAATATTTCTGAATGCAGTCAATCAGTGGCTGTCCGGCCTTGGATACCCCTCCACCGATTACGATTGCTTCCGGATCAACAACTGCTGCAAAACCAGCAAGTGCTCCACCAAGAAGATCTCCTACATATTCCATGATACGCACTGCAAGTGCATCACCTTCCTTGAATGCATCAAGGACATCTTTTGCTGTGATGTTCTGGAGTCCGCGAAGAGTACTGTCTTCTTCAGATGCAGCAAGCATTCTTCCTGCCACACGTACGATTCCGGTAGCAGATGCATACTGTTCCAGACATCCATGATTGCCGCAGTTACATTTTTCTGCTTCGCCACGTACAACCAGCACATGGCCGATTTCACCACCGGCACCATGTGTTCCGGCAACGATTTTGCCATCTACAATGATTCCGCCACCCACACCTGTACCAAGTGTCACCATGATGACATTATCAGAGCCGGCAGCTGCACCTTTCCACGCTTCTCCCAGAGCAGCAACATTGGCATCATTTCCTGCACATGCTTTAAGTCCTGTCAGATCATGAAGGATCTGTGCTACCGGTGTAAATCCCCAGTAAAGATTTACCGCACATGCAGCTTCCCCTTTAGAATTGATCGGTCCCGGAATTCCGATTCCAACGCCTTCCACATCAGCTTTCTCAATACCTTTTTCTACCATTTTTTCTTGAATAGCCTTTGCCACATCCGGAAGAATGTTTTCGCCTTTATTTTCTGTTCTTGTTGGAATCTCCCATTTGTCAACAAGATTACCGTCTGTCTGGAAAAGACCGCATTTTACGGTTGTCCCCCCTACATCAATCCCAAAACAATATGAACCCATTTTCATCCACCTTTCCCTGTTTGCCAGTCGTTTTTGTTTTTATAAAAAAAATATTTTATCAGCTTTCACGCTTACGTGCAATATTAGCCTGTACACGTTTGTACAGTTCTTCTGCCGCATTGTATCCCATCTTCTTCTGTCTGTGGTTGACAGCCGCTGATTCTACAATAACCGCCAGGTTACGTCCTGGTCTGATCGGCAGAGAATGGCAGACAATCTTGTTTCCAAGATACTCTGTATATTCTTCATGAAGTCCGAGACGATCGTATTCTTTATCGCGGTCCCACTCTTCAAGTTTGATGACAAGATCAACAGACTGCGTATCTTTAACACTTTCTACACCAAACAGTGTCTTGACATCAATAATACCGATGCCGCGAAGTTCGATAAAATGACGGGTAATATCCGGTGCCGAGCCTACCAGAGTGACATCACTGACTTTACGCAGCTCTACAACATCATCACTTACAAGACGATGTCCTCGTTTAATCAGCTCCAGTGCAGCTTCACTCTTACCAATACCGCTCTCTCCTGTGATCAGAATTCCTTCGCCATAAACATCTACAAGCACACCATGAATGGAAATACATGGAGCCAGCTGAACACCAAGCCAGCGGATAATCTCTGCCATCAGACTGGAAGTGGTTCTCTCTGTAACAAATGTCGGCACATTGTATTTGATTGCCATATCGATCATATCCTGTGAGGGCTTGGTCATCGTACTGAAGATAACGCATGGAATCTTACTTGAAATAAAACGTTCATATTTCATCATTCTCTTTTCATCACTGAGCTGCATCAGATATGTGTACTCTACATAACCAATGATCTGAACACGTTCATTTGCAAAATGCTCCAGATAACCGGTCAGCTGCAGTGCCGGACGGTTGATTTCCGCCGTCATGATCCGCATCTCGGACAGATCAATTTCAGGAGTCAGATTTGTAAGGTTAAGCTCCTGTACCATCTTTGTCATCAATACACCTTTCATAATGTGTTCTCCTTTAATGTTTATTTATTCGGGTGAAAAAATTCATACACCTGTTTTGCACTTCCTATATTCATTGACTCCGTCTCTGCAAGTTCTTCTACCGTTGCATCACGGATTCCTTCTATCGAACGGTAACGTCGCATCAGAGCTTTTCGTCTCCGTTCGCCGATTCCCGGAATATCATCCAGAACAGAATGAACCTGTTCTTTACTTCGAAGCGATCGATGATATTCTATTGCGAAACGGTGAGCCTCATCCTGTATTCTTGTGATCAGGCGAAATCCTTCACTGTTGGTGTCGATTGGTATTTCAATATTATCAAAATAAAGTCCTCTCGTTCGATGATGATCATCTTTTACCATACCACAGACCGGGATCCGTATTCCAAGTTTATCAAGAACACCCAGTGCTATATTTACCTGGCCTCTTCCACCATCCATCAGAAGCAGATCCGGCATTCTGGAAAAGCTGTCAAATTCTCCGTTGCTTTCATGTGTAAACCGCCTTGTCAAAACCTCTTCCATACTGGCATAATCGTTCGGGCCCTGCACAGATTTAATGCGAAACTTACGGTAATCGCTGCGCTTTGGCTTTCCTTTCTCATAAACAACCATGGAACCTACGGACTCAAATCCACTGATATTAGAGATATCAAAAGCTTCCATTCGATTAAGACCTTTAAGCCCAAGCCAATCTTCCACTTCATGAACCGCTCCGATCGTTCTGCCTTCTTCCCTTCGAATACGCTCACGGTCCTTCTCCAGAACCATTCGCGCATTCTCCCATGCAAGTTCAACAAGCTTTTCCTTGGTTCCTTTTTTGGGCACAACAATACGAACTTTCTGTTTTCTTCTGGATGTCAGCCATTCCTCAATAACATCCGCATCTTCTATCTCTGTCTGCAGTGTAATCTCTCCCGGAATAAATGGTGTACCGGCATAAAACTGCTTTACAAAACTGGACAATACTTGTGACCGGGTATCTCCTCTGGCCACTCTCAGATAAAAATGATCCCTTCCAATCAGCTTGCCATCACGCATAAAAAACACCTGAACAACTGCATCCTGTTCTCGCAGATCAAGGCTTTCATCCATATCACACGCTATGATATCTCTGTCTTCTTCTCCATATGCTGTAATCTTCTGCCGCTCGCCGATCTTCTGGATACTTCGTATCAGATCTCGAGCTTCTGCAGCATCCTCAAAGCGCATTTCTTCAGATGCTTTCTGCATTTTTTCAGTGAGTTGATCGATCGTTTCCTGAAAATCTCCGTTTAGAAAACGAATGACCTTCTGGATATTTTCTTTATAGGCACGCTGATCCGCATGGCCGGTACACGGGCCCATGCACTGTTTCATGTGATAATACAGGCATGGACGGTCCTTTCCACAGTCTCTCGGAAGGTTCCGATTACAAGAACGTACCTGATACAATTTACGTACCAGTTCTATGACATCTTTTACAGCGCCACCACTGGTATATGGACCAAAATAACGGTTCTTGTCTTTTTTCATTCTTCTGGCGAACAATACCCTTGGATAAGCCTCCTGAACAGTCACCTTAATAAACGGGTAACTCTTGTCATCTTTCAGCATGGTATTGTATTTCGGTCGATGTTCCTTGATCAGATTGCTTTCAAGGACCAGGGCCTCCAGTTCAGAATCTGTAATGATATATTCAAATCTGGCTATGTGGGTGACCATCTGCTCAATCTTGGCACCTTTGTTACGGCTACTCTGAAAATACTGCCGCACACGGTTTTTAAGGCTGATCGCTTTTCCTACATAAATGATCTCATCCCGTTCATCGTGCATCAGATAGACACCCGGTTTCGCGGGAAGTTTTTTTAGTTCTTCTTCAATCTGAAACATATTACTCCTCAGAATCAGATTCGTCGTTGTCTGTTTCAGTCACATCAACAGCAGAAATTTCATGTACAGGTTCTGCCGGTGTTTCTTCCGCTGTCAACCCTTCTGTATTTTCCACTGCTGTCCTGTCGGCAGTCGTCTGTACTTCATCCGGAAGGTCATCCAGATTCTCCGGAATCTCCAGTCCTTTCTCAACCGCACGGAAGATCTTCATAAATTCCTTACCAGTGATCGTCTCTCTGCTGATGAGATATCCGGCAATCTTATCCAGTGCCTCTCTGTGCTCATTCAGAAGTCTCTTGGCTTCTTCATAAGAATAATGCAGAAGCTGCATAACCTCATGATCAATCTCTGTTGCAGTATCATCACCACAGTTCAGCACCGCACGTCCTGACAAATACTGATTTTCCTGAGATGCCAGTCCCATCAGTCCAAATTTCTGAGACATACCATACTGTGTGATCATTGCCCGTGCGACTTTAGTTGCCTGTTCAATATCATTGGCAGCACCGGTAGTGACCGTATCAAACACAATTTCTTCTGCTGCACGTCCGCCCAGATATCCGACCAGCATTGCTTCCAGTTCTTTCTGGGTATTAAGATATTTTTCTTCCTCAGGTACCTGCATAACATAACCAAGTGCTCCCATAGTTCTCGGCACGATCGTTATTTTCTGCACAGGTTCTGCATCTTTCTGTAATGCATTGACAAGCGCATGGCCAACTTCATGATAGGAAACTATTTTTCTTTCCTGCGGGCTTAAGATACGATCTTTCTTCTCTTTACCAACAAGTACAACTTCAACAGATTCCTGAAGATCTTTCTGCGAAACAGCTCTGCGGCCATTTTTGACAGCAAGGATTGCAGCTTCATTGATCATATTGGCAAGATCCGATCCCACAGCCCCTGATGTAGCAAGCGCAATTGCTTCCAGATTGACCGTTTCATCCAGCATGACGTTTTTGGCATGGACTTTGAGAATTTCCACACGTCCTTTCAGATCCGGGCGATCAACAATGATACGTCTGTCAAAACGGCCAGGACGCAGAAGTGCCGGATCCAGTACTTCTGGACGATTGGTTGCCGCGAGGATCAGAAGCCCTTTTGAAGTATCAAATCCATCCATTTCCGCAAGCAGCTGATTCAGTGTCTGCTCACGTTCATCATTGCCTCCACCGTAACGTGAATCACGGCTTTTACCGATTGCATCGATTTCATCGATAAATACGATACATGGTGCATTTTTCTTCGCTTCTTCAAACAGGTCCCTTACTCGGGATGCACCTACACCAACAAACATCTCTACAAATTCTGAACCAGAAAGTGAAAAGAACGGTACATTCGCCTCGCCTGCTACTGCCTTGGCAAGAAGTGTCTTACCTGTTCCCGGAGGTCCTACAAGAAGCGCTCCTTTCGGAAGTTTTGCACCAATTGCAGTGTATTTCCCCGGATTATGCAGAAAATCCACAACTTCCTGCAAAGATTCTTTTGCTTCTTCCTGTCCTGCAACATCTTTAAATGTCACTCCGGTTTCTTTTTGAACATAAGCTTTTGCCCTGCTCTTACCAACACCCATGATGCCGTTTCCACCTTTGTTCATCCGCCGCATAAAAAACATCAGCATAAAAAACAGAACTACTGTCGGCAGTAGAACACTGATCATGGTCGAAACAAATTCTCCCATAGCATCCGGCTGCTCATAATGGAATACGATATCCGTTCCCTCCAGACGTTTTGTAAGGGCGTCTGCATCCTCCATCTGGTTTACTTTATAACTTACCTTCTGGTAGTAGGATTTCTGGATCTTAGGTACAACAGTCAGCACACCTGACTGAAGAGTAACTTCTTTTACCTGATCCTTCTCTACCATTTCGATAAATTTATCATATGTGATCTCACTGGACTTGTCGCTCATCATATCTGTTACAAAGCTCAGGCATACCAGTGAAATCAGCAGACAAATCAAAAAATGCCAGAACAGACTGGCGGTTTTTATTCAGGTCCCTGATTGCCAGGATTGTTTCGATTCGGACGGTTTCGATCCGGCCGATTGTCCATCTGATTGTTCATTCTTGTCCTCCTCTTGTTATCTTCTTTATTATAAAGATATTTCCTGTATAAATCAACTGAAAAACTGTGATTGTTTGCAGTACATTACTTGCCTGTGAACAGTAAGTGTAGTATACTATCAACGTAATAGCCGGAAGTTTGTTCCGGCTAAATGTGATGGGAAAGGAAAACGATAAATGAAAATTGGATTTGATAATGACAAGTATCTGACCATGCAGTCCGAGCATATTCGTGACCGCATCAGCAAATTTGACAACAAACTTTATCTGGAATTCGGTGGAAAACTTTTTGATGATTATCATGCTTCCCGTGTTCTTCCAGGCTTCGAACCTGACAGTAAGCTACGTATGCTCATGCAGCTGAGCGATCAGGCAGAGATCGTTATCGTTATCAGTGCTGCAGATATTGACAAAAACAAAATGCGAGGAGACCTTGGTATTACTTACGATGAAGATGTTCTGCGTCTGATCGATGCCTTTACAGAACGTGGTCTCTATGTAGGCAGTGTATGCATTACACGTTATGCCGGTCAGGAAAGTGCTGATCATTTCAAGAAACGTCTTGAAAAGCTCGGCATCAAAGTATATTTCCACTACAGTATTCCCGGATATCCAAGCAATATCCCTCTTATCGTAAGTGATGAAGGATATGGAAAGAACGAATATATCGAGACCACAAGACCGCTGGTAGTTATCACTGCGCCAGGACCGGGAAGCGGAAAAATGGCGACCTGTCTTTCCCAGCTGTATCACGAATACAAACGCGGAGTAGCTGCCGGTTATGCCAAATTTGAAACATTCCCAATCTGGAACATTCCGCTGAAACATCCGGTCAATCTAGCATACGAAGCAGCAACTGCTGACCTGAATGATGTCAATATGATCGACCCGTTCCATCTGGAAGCTTACGGTGAAACAACGGTCAACTATAACCGTGATGTGGAGATTTTCCCGGTTCTCCAGGCAATGTTCGAAAAGATCATGGGCGAGTGCCCTTACAAATCACCTACTGACATGGGTGTAAATATGGCCGGAAACTGTATCGTAGATGATGAAGCCTGCTGTGAAGCATCACGCCAGGAGATTATCCGCCGCTACTATAAGAGCTGTGCAGCGCTTCTCACCGGTACAGGTACAGAAGAAGAAATCCGTAAGATCGAACTGCTTCTGAAACAGGCTCATGCCTCTCTGGAAGACCGTAAAGTTGTTCCGGCAAGCCTTCAGAAAGAAAAAGAAACCGAAGGTCCTGCTGCCGCTCTGGAGCTGACTGACGGACGTATGATCTTCGGCAAAACTTCTGAACTGCTCGGTGCCTCCTCTGCCCTTCTTCTGAATGCATTGAAAGAGCTGGCTGGTATTCCTCATGAGAACCATGTAATCTCACCAGAAGCAATACGACCGATTCAGGAATTAAAGACGCAGTATCTCGGAAGCAAAAACCCACGTCTTCATACTGACGAGACACTGATCGCACTTTCCGTCAGCGCAGCAAATAATCCGGAAGCACGCAAGGCACTGGAACAGTTACCATCTCTTCGTGGCTGCCAGGCGCATACCTCTGTCATGCTGTCTTCTGTTGATATCTGGGAGTTCCGCAAACTTGGCATTGAACTGACCTGCGAGCCAAAATTTGAAAAAGAAAAAATATATCATTAATTCAATCAACTTTCATCAGATTCCAAAAAATCCCCGGTACCGTAATGGTATCGGGGATCTTTATATATATGCTTCTGAGATTTAGTCTTCGTATCCGTTCGGATTCTTCTGCTGGAAATTCCAGGAATCTGCACACATATCTTTGATATCGTACTCTGCTTCCCAGCCAAGTTCTTTCTTTGCTTTGGTCGCATCAGAATAACATGTCGCAACATCACCTGCACGACGTGGTTTGATAGAGTAAGGAATTTTGATTCCTGTCGCAGCTTCAAAATTCTTAACGATGTCAAGGACGCTGTATCCTTTGCCTGTTCCCAGATTATAAATGCTGAGTCCGGAATTATCTTCCAGTTTCTTAACTGCTTTTACATGTCCCTTTGCAAGGTCAACTACATGAATGTAATCTCTCACTCCGGTTCCATCCGGTGTATCATAATCATTACCAAATACTCCAAGCTCTTTCAGCTTACCAACTGCAACCTGTGTGATATATGGCATCAGGTTGTTCGGAATACCGTTCGGATTCTCACCGATAAGACCACTCTTATGAGCACCGATCGGATTGAAGTAACGAAGAAGTACTACATTCCATTCCGGATCTGCTTTCTGGATATCTGTAAGAATCTGTTCCAGCATGGATTTGGTCCAGCCATAAGGATTGGTACACTGTCCTTTCGGGCATTCTTCTGTGATCGGAATGATTGCCGGATCGCCATATACAGTTGCCGAAGAGGAGAAAATAATATTTTTGACACCGTGTTTTCTCATCACATCTACAAGAGTAAGTGTACCAGCAATATTATTCTCATAATATTCCCAAGGTTTTACAACAGACTCTCCGACTGCTTTCAATCCAGCAAAATGTATACAGGAATCAATGTCTTCCTTTTCAAAAACTTCATTCAGTCCTTCACGATCAAGAATATCTTTTTTATAAAACTTCACCGGCTTACCTGTGATCTTTTCTACTCGTTCCAGGCTTTTTTCACTGGAGTTGCTTAAATTATCCAGAACAACCACATCATATCCTGCATTCTGCAGCTCTACCACTGTGTGACTTCCAATAAAACCTGCTCCACCTGTTACTAAAATTGCCATGATTTATCTCCTCCTGACGTTTGCTTTAGTTCTGCTTTATTTCGATGTCATTGTATCACCATTCTTTTTTTTTTCACAATATATTCCAGAAGTATCCCTCAGATTTTACTAAAACTCCCTCAGATTTTACTATTACCAGAATATTTGTGAGGATTTTATTTATCCCATATACCCGAACTTCTGCATTCTTGTGTTTGTGCAATCTGGCATTCCATATTTTTATGCAATATATATCATTTTTTTTGTGATTTCGGGCCTTTTTTATACATTTTTATTGACACTGTCTGGTATAAACGATATAATCAACCTAAATTCTTCGTGCTAACCACGAAACCAAACTGACGATTCTGTCAGTTTCACCAAACAAAAGGGAGGACTTATCTATGAAACGAAAAATCGCATTAGCTATGGTACTGGCAATGACCGCATCAATGGCTCAGCCTGTTCTTGCAGCAGACAGTAAAACTACTCTGGATGTTATCATCAGTCAGTATGGTACTCAGACTCAGACCTGGTGGACTCAGTTTGAGAAAGATTTTGAAGCAGAGAATCCTGATATCGATCTGAATGTGGAAATTGTTTCCTGGAATGATCTTTATACAAAAGTAAATACACTTGTTGCAAACAACAATGCACCTGATATTCTGAACATCGATGTTCTTGCAGATTATGTGGCTGATGATCTGCTGATGCCTGCTACAGAATATGCTTCTGAAGATCTCCAGGCAAAATTCTTCCCGGCATTCTGGGAAGCAAGCACAATCGATGATACTGTATACGCATTACCGATCCTGGCATCCTGCCGTGCTCTCTTCTATAATAAAGATATCCTTGATGAAGCAGGCGCTACCGTTCCTACTACATGGGCTGAAGTTCAGGAAACAGCACAGAAGATCAAAGATAAATTCGGTGATGACGTTTATCCATGGGGTATTGATATGACAACTGACGAAGGTCAGGCTGCATTCTCCTATTATACATGGAATAACGGTGGTGGATTTGTAGACGAAAACGGTGACTGGGCTCTAAACAGTGACAAGAACGTTGAAGCTCTTAACTTTGCAATCGGTCTTGTAAACGATGGATATACAAACTCTGACCCGGCCAACGAAACACGTTATGATCTTCAGGATATGTTCGGTGCAGGAAAAGTTGCTATGATGATCGGACCGAACAACATTCCTACTTATCTTTCTGATGGCGGATATGATATCAACTACGATGTAACTACTATCCCGGCTAACGAAGGATGTGACTCTGTTGCAATGGGTGTTTGCGACCGTCTCGAGGTATTCAAAGATGACTCCGCTGAAGATCAGGAAGCTCGTACAGCTGCCATCAGTAAATTCTTCGACTTCTTCTATGATGACGAACGTTACGCTGATTACATGGTATTCGAGGGATTCCTTCCTACTACTCAGACAGCAGCAGACCTTCTTGCAAAAGATGATGATACTTTCGCATCCTGGATCGATATCCTGCAGAGCTGCAACTTCTACCCGGCAACTAAGACCGAATGGGCAGATGTTAAACAGGGCGTAATCGAAGTTGAACAGAACGCACTTCTCGGTGATGACGTTCAGACACTTCTGGATGACCTTCAGGCTGATATTGCCGGCTGATCATCTTCCAATTAAATGTAACTTTACCGGGAGCCGGAACATTAGTGACCGGCTCCCGCTTCTTTTGAAAATTTCTGTTAAAAACTTCTCAGAAAATTTTTAACAAATGATTTGGTGGTGTTATTATGAAAAAAAAGAAAACTCTGGCTGCTCTGGAGCCCTATCTGTGGTTGCTCCCAAGCATCCTTCTTATGACAATCTTCATACTCTTTCCAATCTTTGAAGTATTTCGTACTTCAATGAGCGAAGTGAGTAAGGCCGGACTTGTAAAAGGCTTCTGTGGATTTGACAACTTTGCAAAAGTCCTCAGAGGTTCTACCTTTAAACTGGTTCTCAAAAATACACTTGTATGGACCATTGCCGTTGTTGTGATCTCTACTGTGTTTGGTTTTATCCTGGCACTTGTACTGAACAACAAGTTCCGTTTCCGTAAAGCCGTTCGTGCAATTATTGTATTCCCATGGGCTACTTCCCTGATCATTCAGGCAGGTGTCTGGAAATTCATCATTGATAAAGATTACGGTGCACTGAATACACTTTTAATGAAAATCGGTCTGATCTCCAGCCCGGTAAACTGGACTCCTACCCCTGGTGCATATTTTGCATGGGAAATTTTTGTAGGTATCTTTGTTACCGTGCCATTCGTTACCTTCTGTGTACTTTCCGGTCTGCAGAGCATTGATAACTCTTATTATGAAGCTGCAACTGTTGATGGAGCAAATTACTGGCAAAAACTGTTTAAGATCACACTTCCGCTGGTAAAATCTTCTCTGACTGTAAGTACTGTGTTGAATATTATTTATGTATTCAACTCCTTCCCAATTATCTGGACCATTACCAAGGGTGATCCGGCAAGCCGTACCGATACCCTTGTTACATACCTTTATAAACTAGCCTTCTACAAAGGCAAATCCGGTGAAGCAGCTGCAGTCTCTGTGATTGGTTTCCTGATTCTGTGTATCTGTGCTTCTGTTTATATGGTACTTTCACTGAGAAAGGAGGATGAAGACTAATGAAAAAAACACGTGACACCAAAAGCATACTCCTTCGAGTTCTTCTTTATCTTTTTGTAATTCTGGTGGTATTGGTTACATTGTATCCATACTTTGTTATGTTCACAACAGCAGCCAAAAGCCGTGCAGAAATTTATTCCACCGATGGAACGCTCCTGCCAATCCACTGGTTGTGGCAAAATTTCAAAGACATCTGGACTCTGGCTCCACTTTCGAGATACTTTATCAATTCACTGATCGTTGCAGGTGGTTCCACTCTGATCGCGATCGTATGTGGTATCCCGGCAGCCTATGCACTTGCACGAATGAAATTCAAAGGTAAAAAAATCTTCCTGGGAATTGTCATTATTTCTCAGATGTTTGCACCGGTTGTCCTTCTGGTAGGTATCTACAAAATCATGTCCACTTTTGGCATGACAGACAGTCTCGTAGGGCTGGTATTTATCAATGCAGCATTTAACCAGGCATTTGCAATCTGGCTGCTGCGCGGTACCTTTATCTCCATTTCTCCTGAAATGGAACAGGCAGCTACCGTAGACGGCTGTGGAAAGGTTTCTGCCCTGATCCGTATCCTTCTTCCTGTAGCAGCACCTGGTATCGTTACTGCCCTGATTTTCGTATTCATCAACGCCTGGAACGAATATACCGTTGCTCTGACATTGATTTCTACAGATGTCCTGAAACCTCTGACAGTCGGTATTACAATCTTCAATGGCTACAATATGGTGGAATGGCAGTATCTGTTTGCATCCTCTCTGTTTGCAACAGTGCCAGTTATTATTCTTTTTGTCGCAATCGAGAAACACCTTGTCGGCGGTCTTACTTCCGGTGGTGTCAAAGGCTGATATGCACACTAAAAAAAGCTTCGGAGCTGTTCACAAAGTTCCGAAGCTTTTTTATTTGATCATATTTAATATTATTTATATTTCTGAATGATTGCATTCATCTGCGGCAGTTTTTCCTGCATATCTTTAACAAGAGTAAGCTGTGTCCTGCAGCGGTCAAGGTTGTGCCCCTCACGATGAATATGGAAATAATGATCACCCTCCAGATGATCAGTCAGGAAACGGATCCCATTCTCAAATGTCATAAGGATCGCCCCCATCGGCAGCATGTCGATTTCTAAATCGGTCAGTGCTCCTCCACATCCTTCAATAAATCCCCTCGCATATACATCAAAAAGATGAAGATCACAGGATACCTTTGAAAGATCCTGCTCATCTTCCAGCGCAGTACTTGCTCCAAAACGAATAGAATCGCCAAAATCATTTGCAGTAAGGCCAGGCATAACCGTATCCAGATCGATGACACAGATTGCCTTTCCTGTCTCATCGTCAATCATGATATTGTTCAGTTTCGTATCATTATGTGTAACTCGAAGAGGAAGTCTTCCATCCAGCTGCAGATCATACAGTGCATGTGTCAGTTCTTCTCTTTCGAGAATAAAATCAATTTCTTTCTGAACAGAAGCAGCTCTTCCACAGATATCCTCTGCAACTGCTTTCTTAAATTTCTCCAGACGATCCGGTGTATTATGAAAATCCTTGATTGTCTCATGCAGAGTTTCTGCCGGATAATCCGCAAGAAGTCTCTGGAAATGTCCAAAAGCCACTGCACTCTGATAAAAATCATTATCATCCTTTACTGCATCATAGCAGGTCGCACCTTCTATAAAGAGATATACTCTCCAGTATTCTCCTGTAGAATCTACAAAATACGGAAGGCCATCATTACTTTTTACCAAAGTAAGCGTCTCTCTCTCCGGATCTCCGCCATTCTCGATGATCTTTTTACGAAGCCAGGCAGTAACGCCGCTGACATTCTCCATCAGTTCTACCGGTTTCTTAAAAATACTCTTACTCATTCTCTGCAGAATATAACGTTTTGTTCCCTGTGGTGTCTCGTAGGTCAGTCTGTATGTATCATTAATATGTCCACTTCCATATCGGATACATTCTTTCAGTTCACCCGGCAGTTTAAATCCATCAATTGCTTCGTGCACTTTATTACTGGTCTCCACTTATGCTTCCTCCCACAGTTTCTGCGGATACAGACCCTGATCTTTCAGATTCTGGATTGCAGTCATTACCATTGGTTTATCTTCTTTGTAAGTAACTCCATACCATTTATCTTCGGATTTTAGCACCTTGACAGTAGCTTTCTTTTCCTGAAGAAGTTCATCCACAACAAACGGAAGGAAGTATTCACCTTTCATCGGGTTATTCTTGATCGCATCATCCAGGAATGCTGTGAAACGCTCTTTTAATTCCTTAAGGATGCTGTTCGAAAATCCCCACATATTCATGGAAACAATACTGCCTTCCGGAAGCATTGTCCAAGATTTCCCATCGTCTTCTGTATATGCCGTACCTCCATCATGTTTCTCGATATGAGTACGCTCATTGATCTTGATCAGATGACCTTCCTCATCTGTCACGCATACCCCTCTGGCAACATGACCATTCTCTGTCAGAGTATTTTCCAGACGATATCCAACCATCATATAATGGTAAACATCTTCTTTTTCCTGCTCAGAGGTCAGGAAATCATATGCCATCTTAAATGCATGTACTCCATAATAGTCATCTGCATTGATAACAGCAAATGGTCCGTCAATCTCATCAATACAGCTTAAGACGGCATGACCGGTTCCCCATGGTTTTACTCGGCCTTCCGGAACAGTATAGCCTTCCGGAAGATTATCAAGTTCCTGGAACACATATGCAACTTCGATCTGCTTACTCAGACGGTCTCCGATTGCTTCACGGAATGCCTGTTCATTTTCTTTCTTTATGATAAATACAACTTTTTCAAATCCGGCTCTCACTGCATCATAAATAGAAAAATCCATAATAATATGACCTTCTTTATCGATCGGATCGATCTGTTTCAGTCCACCGTAACGGCTTCCCATTCCCGCAGCCATAACTACTAAAACTGGTTTCTTCATCAATTTTCCCTCCTGTTTCTTCATACTCTTTTAAATCGTACAACAGAATTTCAGATATGACAACAAATAATTTTATTTCCCATACCATATTACCTTTTTTTCATTTTTAGTATTTGCACAAAAAAATTATATTTTTGCACATTATCAATAATGATTTGACTATTTATCACAAATTCATTAGTATAATATTTACAAACAATATTATAAATGACGAATATCATCTGACCAAGGAGGTTATCCCGTGGCATATCAGAGCATTCAACTGGATCAGGAACTATTTGTATCAGATATTTATACAATTCATTACTACGAATACAGAAATGATTTTCATTTCGATGGTGAACGTCATGATTTCTGGGAATTTCAATGTGTAGATAAAGGTGCTGCCGAAGTTATCACAGACAATGGTACCTATACTCTCACACGCAGTCAGGTCATCTTTCATCGTCCAAATGAATTTCATACTTTGAAAGCAAATGGCAGAACTGCACCAAATATCATTGTAATCTCTTTTGCGTGCAATTCCCCATGTATGAAATTTTTCGAAAATAAAATACTCGAATTTTCCGATACCGAACGAAGTATTCTGGGACGCATTATTGCGGAAGCAAGAAACTGTTTTGCTTCTCCCCTGGATAATCCATATCTTGAAAAAATGATCAAAAAAAGTACTGTCCCTTTTGGTTCTCAGAAGCTTCTGACGCTGTATCTCGAAGAACTTCTGATCCATATGATCCGCAGATACACTATCGCACATTATTCTGCTTCCGCAGGGATTTATGATTCCTGTCAGACAAGCTCTGAAACCTGCCGGAATATCATCCACTATCTCGGAGAACATGTGCGGCAGTCTCTGACGATTGAAGATATCTCCAAGGACAATATGATTGGACGTTCTCAGCTTCAAAAGCTTTTCCGTGAAGAATATCAGTGCGGAGTTATCGAATTCTTTTCCCGTATGAAGATTGACTTTGCCAAACAGCTGATTCGTGAAAATGATATGAATTTTACACAGATATCTGATTTTCTGGGATATTCTTCCATCCATTATTTTTCCAGACAGTTCAAAAAGCTGTCCGGCATGACACCAACAGAATACGCCACATCCATCAAGGCATTATCTGAACGTCCACAATCTCAATCTTAAACATGACGAATACAAAAATATATATAATAAATGCACATGTCCACTAAACGGACAAGAAGGAGGAAACATGCAAATCTGCAAAGTAAAAAATTATCAGGAACTCAGCCGAAAGGCGGCCAATCTGATTGCGGCACAGATAATCCTGAAACCGGACAGTGTTCTTGGTCTTGCTACAGGTTCATCTCCTGTTGGGACTTATGAGCATCTGGTAGAAATGTACGAAAACGGTGACCTGGATTTTTCTCAGGTAACGACTGTCAATCTCGATGAATATAAAGGACTGGCTGGTTCTGATGAACAGAGCTACCGCTATTTTATGAATACCCATCTGTTCCACAAAATAAATATCAACCATGCAAATACATACGTTCCGAACGGCACAGAACCAGATGCTGAAAAAGCATGCCAGGCATATAACGAACTACTTCACAAGATCGGTCCAGCTGATATCCAGATCCTCGGGCTTGGTCACGATGGACATATTGGTTTTAATGAACCATCCGACCATTTTGAAAACGAGACTCACTGCGTAGATTTGACTGAAACCACGATTCAGGCCAACAAACGATTCTTTGACAGCGAAAAGGATGTTCCAAAACAGGCATATACCATGGGAATCGGAACGATCATGCGGTGCCGGAAGATTCTTGTAGTTGTCAGCGGTAAAGATAAAGCTGAAATTCTGAAACAGGTCATTCAAGGCCCAGTCACTCCAGAAGTTCCAGGATCGATCTTACAGTTCCACCCGGACTGCACGATCATTGCTGATGAAGCAGCCCTTTCTGAAATGGCAGTTTAATCACAAAAGGAGCCAGTGTTCTTTTTTCAGAACACCAGCTCCATTTTTGTACCCTTGCCAGGCTCACTTTTCAGTTTTATCTCTGCATTATGAAGGATTGCTCCATGTTTTACAATAGAAAGTCCAAGGCCTGTTCCACCGGTCGCACGGGAATGACTTTTATCAACCCGGTAAAAACGTTCAAAAATTCTCTTCTGTTCATTTTCCGGAATACCAATTCCATTATCTTCTACGCGATAAAACGCATGTCCATTAATCGTTCCCGTAAAAATATTTACTGTACCATTCTGATTCGTATAACGAATCGCATTATCAGCAATATTATACAGCATCTCATAAATCACATGCCGTACTCCCTGTACCGTTACCGAATTTCCCTCAAGTGATACATTTATATTTTTTTTCGAAGCCGCACTGTCCAGATGCAAAACAATGTCCTCTGCCAGTTCATACAGATCTACCGGTTCAAACGGAAGGTCACTGTTTTTTTCATCCAGTCTGGAAAGCTGAATGATATCTGCGACCAGCGCACTCAGACGACTTGCTTCATGATAAATCCTGCCTGAAAATTCCGGCACCTTTTCATCAGGAACCATCCCATTCATCATAAGTTCTGCATATCCGGAGATTGACATAAGTGGTGTCTTGAGCTCATGCGAAACATTTGCCGAAAATTCTCTGCGCACTGCTTCTGCCTCTTTCAGTTCTTCCATCTGTTTGGCAATCTGTTTATTCTGCTGATCCACCCTTCCAAGAAGCGGACGTAATTCTTCATATGCCACATCCTTGAGCGGCTCTTCCAGATTCAGTGTATTAATTGGCTCGATCAGATCTTTTGTCTGTTTGCGGACCAGAATAAATGTCACTGCAAAAATCAGAATCAGCAGTCCTCCAAGCAATACCGAACTCGATAACATCGTATAAAACACACTGTCCGTTGTTCTTCCAACACGCAGGATATCTCCATCAGCCAGTTTTACCGCACAATAGAAATTCTGTTTGGACAATGTTTCCGAGTATCTCAGTGATTCTGCATATCCATTCTTTTCTGCCTGAATAAATTCCGGACGATTACTGTGATTTTCAAGTTCTGCAGAATTCTCCAGCGAATCAAACAGGACATTTCCCTTGGGATCAAGTAGAGTAATTCGGGCTGAAGTAGCCTTTCCAAGTGCATCATCCAGATAGGAATTACCCATCTTTTCTACACCATCCTGCACATATTTCATGCTGTCCCGGACACTTTCCTTCAGATCTTCATTGTATTTTCCATACATGACCAGTCCTGCTGCAAGAAATGTCAGAAGTACAGAAACAACTACCAGTATACATGTATGATTCAGTATTTTTTTTCTCATATCATGCTCCTATCCGATAGCCGACACCACGCACCGTCTCTATCAAGTTGCCTGCTTCTCCCAGTTTCTGACGAAGCGTACGGACATGCACATCCACCGTTCTTGTTTCTCCGTCAAAATCATATCCCCATACATGACAGAGAATCTGATTTCTGGTCATGACCAGACCTTTGTTTTCCATCAAGTACTGAAGAAGTTCAAATTCTTTTCTGGTCAGTTCTACTTTTTCCTCTTTCCAGCAAACTTTATGTCTGCCCACAGACAATTTCAGATCATCACATTTCAGTTCTTTATCATCTTCCTGTCTTGAACAGCGCCTGAGAACCGCTTTTACTCTGGCAACAAACTCCATCATTCCAAACGGTTTGGTAATATAATCATCCGCGCCTGCTTCCAAACCTCTTACTTTATCGTACTCCGCTTCTTTTGCAGTCACCATGATCACCGGAATATTTTTTGTTTCCGATGAAGCTTTCAGACGTTCCAGAATGCTGTATCCATCTTCTCCCGGAAGCATGATATCCAGAAGGATCAGATCCGGCAGCTCTTCTTTCAGTGCATCTTTCAGTTCTTTACTGTTTGCCATCCCTCTTGCAGAAAATCCGGTCGTTTCCAGTGTATAGATCAGAAGCTCTCTGATAATTTTTTTCGTCTTCCACACAATAGATCATTCAGCATAATTCCTTCCTGTCCCAGAAGTCCTGCAAACATTTTACAGAAGCACATACTCTTTCTGCAGTTCTTCCAGACGATTAAAGTATGAATCATCCGGTTCACTCTTGAGGCTTTCCAGATGACTGTGTGTATCATAGAGATTCTCCCTTACCTGTGTGATGCAGACACTGATATTCGAGCAGTGATCCGCAATTCTTTCCAGACTGGTAAGAAGATCTGTCAGAATAAATCCCATTTCAATCGTACATTCTCCGGAACGAAGCCGATTAATGTGACGACGTTTTAATTCTTTGCTTAATTCATCCACAATTTCTTCCAGTGGTTCTACATCCTCTGTCAGATTCAGATCCTGCTTGTCAAAAATCTGATATGCTGTATCTACGATCCTGCTGACGGCAGCGATCAAAACCTGCAGCTCATTTCGTGCCTGAGCTGAAAAAGTAAGATTTTTCTCATGAAGCTCCTGTGCTGACTCCATAATATTGACCGCATGGTCTGAGATTCGTTCAAAATCTCCGATACAATGCAACATCGTTGATACACTATGGCTGTCTCTCTCTGACAGATTTTTGTTATTCAGCTTTACAAGATATGTTCCTAGCTCGTCCTCATAACGATCTACTTTTGACTCAATCTTCTGTACACGTTCTGCCTGTTCTTCACTGTAATCATAGATCAGATCCAGTGCAATATTGAGTGCCTTTCTGGAATCTTTCTCCATCTGTCTTGCAGCATTTCTTCCCTGTTCCACTGCAAAAGCAGGTTTTTCAAGGAAACGGGATTCCAGGATCATAAACTCCTGATCCTCTTTGCTGACTTCATCTTTCTTGTCATCACGGATCGTAAGACAGGCAAGTTTTACAAGCAGATTAGAGAATGGCAGCCATACCAGTGTTGCCGTGATATTAAACACACTGTGAGTGATCGCGATCGTTGCCGGTGTCGCCATCTGTGTCATAAACGGAAAATGAACAGCAGCATCGATCATATAGAACAGAATCATGAATACCACGGTTCCGATCAAATTGAAATACAGATGGATCATCGCTGCACGTTTTGCATTCTTATTCGCTCCAATTGCGGACAAAAGTGCTGTCACACAAGTACCGATATTCTGTCCCATGATGATCGGAAATGCAGAACTGAACGGTACTGCGCCAGTCATACAAAGTGCCTGCAGAATACCTACGGATGCAGAAGATGACTGAATGATCGCGGTCAGTATCGTACCTGCAAGGATACCGGCAACCGGGTTGGAAAATTTCAGAAGAAGGCCCGTAAATTCCGGTACATCAGCCAGAGGTTTCACAGCTCCACTCATACTTTCCATACCAAACATCAGTACTGCAAAACCAAGCATGATCGTACCGATGTCTTTCTTGCGGGAACTTTTTGTAAACGTCAGTAATATAATTCCGACCATTGCGAGGATTGGTGAAAAAGAACTCGGCTTCAGCAGACTGATAAAAAAGTTGCTGCTTTCAATTCCGGTCAGACTCAAGATCCAGGATGTAATCGTAGTACCAATATTGGCACCCATAATGATTCCGACCGCCTGTGTCAGTTTCATGATACCAGAATTTACAAAACCAACGACCATAACGGTTGTTGCAGATGAGGACTGAATAACTGCCGTCACACACATGCCCAGAAGAACTGCTTTCCATTTACTGGATGTAAGGTTCTCAAGGATCTGTTCCAGCTTCCCGCCTGAAACTTTGGCAAGTCCATCTCCCATAACCTGCATTCCATACAGGAACATGGCGAGACCTCCTAATAATGTCAATATACTGAAAAAATTCATATTATTCTCCTTTACCTGAATTTAATATATTTTCATCATATTGACACCTTGTAAAGTTCTCACCAGTATTATGTTAAATCTTTGTAAAATCGAATTTTGTCAAAAAAATGCCGCTTTCTGTCTGATTTTAAAATCTATCCTTTTTAAAAACTGCGGATATTTTCACCTTCATCTCCGGTCTTGTCAATCGATTTGACACGCAGATAATAGCTGACATTCTCATTGACATTGACCAATACACGGTCACCTACTCGATGACCTTTAAGGGCTTTCCCGATCGGAGATTCGATGCTGACACGGTTTTCCATGGAATTTCCACGGATGGATGTAACAAGTTTATACTTTTCCACTTCTCCATCTTCTTCAAACTCTACTTCAACAATATCATCCATTCCAACTTCATCGGACTTCGAAGAATCATCTACAACTGTTGCTGTTTTCAGCATTCTCTCCAGATAGCGGATACGGCTTTCGTTCTGATTCTTGTGTTTCTTCGCTGCATAATATTCAAAGTTTTCACTTAAATCACCCTGCGCACGGGCCTCTTTTACTGCCTCAATTGCTTCTTTTCGAATAACAAGCTTACGATGTTCAATCTCTTCTTCTATTTTTTCTATATCTCTTTTTGTAAGTCTTTCTCCCATATCTGTCACTCCTGTAACTTTTTTATACAGAGAATATACGCTAAAAACGATCTTCTGCTGTAACTTCTGATTGCCTATCAGTATACACGAATTCCTCTGGAATGTATACCCGTGCCACACCAACATTAAATAATCTTCAATTTCCTATAAAAAGAGCCTGAAAAAAGATACATTTAAGAAACAGCATCAATTCTTTCAGACTCTTACCTCATGAATTCCTCATTCTGTTATATAATTTTATTCCCCATCTGCATGGTAAATACACACATATCCGGAATCCTCAATCCGGACGATCTGCTCCACCTCTTCATTCTTCTCCGGAAATTCACCCTCTGCCGCAAAACGGACACAGGTTCCGCAGGAAGAACTCAAATCTCGTGGAACCGGCATGACGAGCGCCTCCAGATGCATTTTTTCACAGTTTTTTCGAAACTGTATTGCACCATAATGGGAATAAAAAGTCGCAATATACGTCATCATTTTGTTATTTTAAGCAGGAAATCGTCTCCCTGTTCTTCCACATTCACCTGATATCCCTGATGCATCACAAATCGAGAAACATTTTCTTTCGCAACTACATTATCTACCAGCACTTCATATTCTGCTTCTTTTGAAGCCATTGCATTTTTTGTCTGAATGACTGGCTCCGGACAGGACAGTCCTCTTGCGTCTACTCGCTTCATCTTTCATTCTCCTTTCAGTTCTTTTGCTCAGGCTTCTTCTTTTCTCATTGAATTGATCACTGCAATAGCTGCAACCACAACGATGCCGATCACAACTGCAATCTTACCATTTGCAGTCGGTCCGTCTGCGGAAGATGCCAGGCCAAAGTTATGTGCAAAAGCAGCTCCTGCCATCAGACCAAGTACTGTAACAACAGAGTCTGTATTTCCTTCTCCTGACAGAATCAGCTGACGCATCGGACAACCTCCAAGAAGAATGCAGCCAAACCCGGCCAGATACATGCCAAGTGCATTCCACAGTCCGTCTGTGTGTGCGATTGGCTGTCCGACAAATCCTGGGTGGAAAAATCCAAGTGCCACATTCATGAGCAGCGCACTGACAAGAATTGCTACAAAACCAAAGAGTAGTTTATACTCGCCAAAAAGAACTGCATCGCGGATGCCGCCAACCATACAGAGACGTGTTCTCTGTGCAAGGATACCAACAATCACACCAGCAGCAAGTGAAATCAGGATTGCTGCATGTTTGGCTCCCGGTCCGCCTTCCGGCTCCGTAAAATGAATAAATGCCGGTGCTGCTACCAGAAGAATCAGCACCACAATCTGGAATACCGGATATACAGCTCCCTCCAGTTTCGGCATCTTGTAGGAACGTTTCAGCGTGTAACCTTTTTTCAGGAAGAATGTTCCCGTAAGGATACCTGCTGCAAATCCCACCAGACCAAAAATGGCGTTTCCGTCACCACCAGCCAGACGCAGGATCATTCGGAACGGACACCCAAGGAACATCAGACATCCGATCATAACAAAAGCTCCCAGTGTAAATCTGGTAACCGGTGCCGAACCACCTCTCGGACGAAATTCCTTTGTAATCAGTGACACGATGCATGCACCAAGCACCAGCCCGATGATCTCCGGACGGATGTACTGTACCGCAGCTGCAGAATGGAGTCCCAATGCTCCTGTAGTGTCTCGTAAGAAACAGGCGATACAGAATCCCATGTTCGCCGGATTTCCAAAGAACACCAGCATTGCTGAGATCACACCGATCAGCACGCCTGCCACAACGATCGTTGTTTTTTCTTTTTTCATTTGTTGTTACCTCCCTTTCCCTCTTATGCTAATTTTTTTTGTTTATAGCATACATTCTTTGTATAAATAATAACATTTCATTGACAAAAAGCTAATTCATTATAGTCTTATTTTATAGCTATTTATAGAAATATTTTATAAATAATCCTGATATCTGTTATCAGAATATCTGAATCGAGGTTATAGTTATGGCAAAAATATATCTGGATCAGGCAAGTACTTCCTATCCAAAGGCTCCCTCCGTGGCACAGGCTGTTTACGATTACCTGAATGGTTCTGCTGTCAATGTGAACCGTGGAGGTTATCAGGCTGCCTATTCTGTTGAAGAACAGATCTTCGAGACTCGCGAACAGCTTCTCCGCCTGTTTCATTTCACATCCGGAAAAGGCAAAAATGTAATCTTCACTCCCAATATCACGACCAGTCTGAATATTCTTCTGAAAGGACTGCTGAAATCCGGAGACCATGTACTTGTTTCTTCTATGGAACACAATGCGGTCATGCGTCCGCTGGTACAGCTTGCCCGGCATGGAGTCACTTTTGACCGTATTCCATGCTCTGCGGACGGTTCTCTTCTTATAGAAAAAGCAGAAGAACTTCTTAAACCGAACACCCGGCTTCTCGTCTGTCTGCACGCTTCTAATGTCTGTGGAACCATGATGCCGGTACAGGAACTTGGAAAATTCTGTAAGAAACATGGACTTCTTTTTATCCTGGATACTGCCCAGACAGCCGGTACTGTCCCAATCGATATGGAGTCACTTCAGCTGGACGCTCTTGCTTTCACCGGACATAAAGGTCTTCGCGGTCCACAGGGTACCGGCGGTTTTCTGATCCGTAATGAACTCGCCTCCCAAATTGAACCTCTCTTAAGCGGTGGAACCGGAAGTGTTTCCCATACAGAAGAAGTTCCGTCTTTTCTTCCTGATCGATTCGAACCAGGAACACCAAACATTCCCGGAATTCTCGGTCTGCATGCAGCACTCTGTGATCTGGAGCAGACAGATATGGACAAGCTTCACCAACATGAACTGGAATTAACGCAGTATTTTATCAATGGACTCATGCAGATGGATCCGTCTGAATCAACTCTTCGTGCAATAGGAAAACATAATACGATAGAACGTACTTCTGTCGTATCTGTCCAGACATTACAAACAGATATGGCACGCGTTGCCTATGAAATGGATGACACTTACGGAATCATGACACGTGTCGGACTTCACTGTGCCCCAAGTGCACACAAAACACTTGGCACTTACCCAGAAGGAACGATTCGTTTTTCTTTCGGACCAGAAAACACACATCACGAAGTTGATCTTGCTCTGCATGCCCTTGCAGAGATTACAGGTTCTCCATATCATTTATAAACTATCATTTTTATCTGCTACTACTCACCCGTTTGCAGTAATTTTTCATTATCAAGGGGTATCACATCATGGAATTCAAACAATTAGAGGCTTTTGTTGCCGTTGTTGATTATGGAAGCTTTTCCGAAGCAGCACGAAAGCTTTATCTCACCCAGCCAACCATCAGTGCACATGTACGTTCACTGGAGGAAGAGCTGCATACAAAACTTATCATCCGCACCACCAAAAAAACGACGATCACTACAAAAGGTTACCAGCTCTACGACAGTGCTGTACGCATGCTGGAGATTCGTAACAACCTTCTCGAAAATTTCACTGGTGTCCAGAAACATATGATCGACCTTGCTGCATCCACGATTCCGTCTTCCTATCTGCTGCCGGAAATCCTGGCTGCCTACGGAAAAACGCACCCGGATACTTATTTTCACTCTATTCAGACAGATAGTGCAGAGTCCATCAACCGCGTCCTTGACGGCACTGTGGACCTGGCGCTGGTTGGACAGAATACCAGCGATGAGAGCTGTGTCTTTCTTCCTTTCTGTCAGGATGAACTTGTCATTGCAACCCCGGTAACCCAGCATTATCTGGAAATGCAGAATCATGCAATCACCTTTCAGGATTTTATGAAAGATCCGATCATTATCCGTGAAAAAGGTTCCGGCACTAAGAAGGAAATGGATATCTTTCTGGAAAAACTCGGTATTACATCCAGTGACCTCAATGTGATTGCCCGCATGAATGACCTGGAAAGTATCAAAAAATCCATTGTGAACGGACTGGGAATCTCCATTCTTTCCACACGCTCTACGATCGATCTACAAAAAACAAAGCAGATCCTTCTTTTTCCACTTGAAGAATCTGCTCATAAAAGAACTTTTTATATTGTCTACAGTAAAAACCGTATTCTGAAACCACATGTGCGCCAGTTTATTCGTTTTGTCCAGGATTTCTACAGGACTTACTAATTTTTTACCAGCACTTTTTGCAGGCTTCATATCCCTGTGAAAGTGCCTGTGCCTCTGTTTCCTGTGTCGCTTTGTTCGGGTTCATATTTCCGCAGTCCGGTCTGCTGTGATATTTGCTTCCGGTTGCAGAAATCCATACGGTGCGTCCCTGTGTATCAGAAGAAATATCCGGTGTCTCTGTTTCTACTGCCGGTGCAGAAGCAGTATCTTCTGAAGAATACTGTGCTGCCTGTGAGGTATCGCTGTTTGCACTCTGCTGCTTTGCATCTCCCGCCGCATAATCATTACATGGTTCCTGATTCCAGCTTATTGTGTCTCCATCAGAAAGAGCAATGATTGTTCCCTGAGCATCTGTACGATAAACCGGAATATTCATATCTCTCAGTTTTTCCATGGTCGATGCAGCTGGATGTCCATAAGAATTGTCCTGTCCGCAGCTGATCACTGCCCAGGACGGTGTAGATGCCTCCAGAAGATCCCAGGAAGTCGAAGATGCAGAACCATGATGTCCAAGACTTAACACATCGCAGTCCAGATTCATTCCTGTACTGATCATATCCTGTTCACTGGTCTCTTCTGCATCTCCCATAAACATAAAACTGTTGTTTCCGTTAACCAGACGGATGACTACCGAGTTATCGTTGCTGTTCTGGGAAATCCCATCCGGCGCCATGACAGTAAAGCTGCCAGTTCCAAACTCACAAGTATCTCCGACAGACGGATACTCCACAATGATCGCATGTGCAGTAGCAGTATTCATAAATGTATTAAACAGATCTGAGGTATGTACATAATCAGAACCCAGCACATGTTCCACTTCAAAATTATCCAGACATTTGACCAGTCCACCCAGGTGGTCTTCATCATAATGAGAAGAGATCATATAATCAATGGTCTCTACCTGCTGATTTTTCAGATACTGTACCACTTCATCCGCATGTGCCCGATTTCCACCATCATAAAGAAGATTTTCTCCTCCTGACTGGACGAGGATTGCCAGTCCCTGGCCAACATCAATAAAATGTACAGCCATATCACCCTGTCCTGCTGCCTGCGTGGAAACTGCATTTCCCGGAACTGCAAGCATAAATGCCAACAGAAGTGACATCAGAAATGTCATAAGTTTACTTTGTTTTTTCATAATCTTCTCCTTCCCTTATATCTTACAGATAACAGTTCCATATGTTTACAGGTTACTGTTCTCTCTGTTTTACAGTTCTTCTATCCTTCTTCGGATTTCCTGGCTCGCATCTTCAAACAACAGATCCCGGTTGTAGCGGATATAGCGTTCACATTCATACGTTTCCAGGAAACGAACGCAGGAATAATCTGTATTAATACCAGATACGAAAATTACCATCTCCTGACTGTTATAAAATGCTGCCTCCATAAAATCAAATGCATATTCCAGCGTAGAACCTGACTCGTCCCAGACAGCATCCCAGGACGCACGGTATTCTCCGAAAGCATTCTTTACAATGTCAAAGGCTTCTTCCCAGTTTTCTGTCTGCTCTTTTTTTAGAAGCGTCACATATCCTTCCAGCACTTCAACAGCTTTTCGGATCGTGCGATCCTCTCTTCGCTCCAGAAGCCCCTCTGTCTGTTTACGTTCTCTTTCTGCCCGAAGGTTATCCACAAAATCTCCGAGACGCTGTACCAGATTTCCACCTTCCTGTGGTTCTTTCAGGCTTTTAAGCACTTCAAAAACTTTTTCCAGCACATCTTCCTGAAGAACAGCATCACGTACTGCCTGGCGAACGCCTGAGAATAGCAGGTTAACCACACTGACTCGCCCATCGAATGACGCATGAGAAACTTTTTTGACCATTGCCTCTGACGGCTGTCCTTTCAGGATTTCTGCAATCTGATAATCCTGCTGATATTTCTGATAGAGTTCATAATATTCTGCAAATTCCTTTGCAATCCGCTCATGCTGGATATACTGTCCGACCACATCTGCCGTGATATTCTTGTCAAGCTTCTCATAAACTTCCATGATTCTTGACAGATCTTCCCAGCCACGCGGCGTTGCAAACTGTTTGCCATCAATCGTTGTTTCCATCTGATAGAAACAGTTATTTCGAAGTTCCAGATAAGAAAGAATTGCAGGATGAATATTTTCTTTGAATGCATATTCTTTCCAGACACGATAATCCGGTTCTACTGTGATCTTCTTGACACGATCCAGTGTAACAACATCAAAATCACGGACGGATTTGTTGTATTCCGGTGGGTTACCTGCTGCTACAATCACCCAGCCTTTTGGAATTTCATGATTTCCAAAAGTTTTGCACTGCAGAAACTGCAGCATCGCTGGAGCCAGTGTCTCTGAAACACAGTTAATCTCATCGATAAACAGAATTCCCTCGGTAAGTCCGGTTTCTCTCATACGGTCATAAATACTCGCCACAATCTCACTCATCGTGTACTCTGTCGCTGAATATTCCCTGCCTCCATATTCTTTCTTAGAGATAAATGGAAGACCGATCGCACTCTGTCTGGTGTGATGTGTGATCGTATAAGCGACCAGTGCCACACCACACTCTCTGGCTGCCTGTTCCATGATCTGTGTCTTTCCGATTCCCGGTGCTCCCAGAAGAAGTACCGGTCTCTGATGTACCCGTGGTATCACATATTCATCATACTCGTTTTTCAGAAGATACGCCTGTACAGTATCTATGATTTCCTGTTTTGCCTGTTTAATATTCATAATGCTCTGCTGTCCTCTCTCTTTCCAGTGCCTTGGTATCCAGTATCAACTTGATCGCCCATGGCGGCACATCCACATCCCGATAATCATCTTTCATAAAAATGAATGCCGTATCATACGGCGGCATCTTCGCCGGGAACATCCCATATCCATCTGTAAAATACAGAAGTCCTCGCAGCCGCTGAAAGCTGCCCATTTTCAGAAGCTGATCCACATAGGCAAATGCCGGACGAAAATCTGTCCCGCCAAATCCCCGGATTGTAAAGTCCTGGAGATATGCCTCCATCTCCCGCTGATCATGAATCACCTGATCATCCTGAATCTTTTCATCACACTGAATGATATGTACCTGAATCTTACGGAAAAAACTTTCCGACTCAGACAGCACACTGTACGTTTCCTCCAGAAAACGACGGATCAGGCTGCCGTTACAGGACATCGATGTATCCAAAACAATCACAAAGTCTTCGATTTTCTTCATCTCTTTTGTTTCCAAAGGCTCGATCAGAGGCATATTTCCATATAATTCCAATCCCAGATTATAGTAGATCGGATCAAAGGAATCCATATCCACCTGCATCTCTTCTTTTAGAACCGAAAACTTCCGCAGAAACTCCCGGTAGTCATAACGCTTCCGGTTCTCTGCCTGTAAATGCTCCACAAGTCCCGGAGAATCACCTGCCGCTTCTTTTGAAAAAAGTTCAATCTCCGTCTGCATCTTGCGTCGCATCTCTTCCCATTCTTTCTGGTGACTCGCCATTCCACTGCGATTCTGCGGTGTATACCAGAAATGATGATCGTCACGCCTGAATTCCTGCTCCAATCGGATAATCTCGTTTTCTTCGCATTCCATCAACAGATAAAACATCGCATCGGCTGTAAGAACGTTCTTTTTTTCCTTCCACTGGCGGTACTTTTCTCTTCGGAAACTGTTCGGTCGGATATAGACCGCTTTCTCATAAAGGTCATCCATGACATTCTCTACTGCAATATCTGCCGCCAGGTTCCAGAGTCTCTGATCACTTTCTTCTTTTACTTTGCGATTCCAGAGATGACAAAACAGACAATGAAGCAGTTCATGCAGATACATACGATTGATCCATACTTTGTTTTGTATAATGTATTCAAAAGCCATGTCGGCGAAGCAAAAAGCAGTTTCCCGTCAGTTCCCATAACATCTGTCTCACCCGAAACAGTCGGACGCAGTGCCCGCAATGACACTTTGGAGAAAAACGCATGGCAACAGCCATCTCATTTCTGGAGTTTTTCAGAATGTCCTCGCAGATTTCCAAAGTTTCTCTTCTTTTTTTGCTCTCTTCGTGAACAAAATTTCCAAATTTGCCCCTGTACTCTTTTTTCACAGTTCAAATGCCTTTCTCTGTTTTCTTCCATGTTTCTGTAGTTCATTCATTAAAATGCTGACACATCTGGAATCATTCGCACTCTGTGCGCTTTCAAGCATCTTTTCTGTTTCTGCCCGATCTGGCGCAAGTTTCCTCAGGATACGCTGCATGGAATCATATGCTTTCTGTTCTCCCAGAAGCCTTATTGCCTGCTGTATGTGTTCCTTTATATATATGAGATACTTTTCTTTTGCCTCATCTGTCATGCTTACCGGATAAAGAATTCGGTCCAGTGCCAGATTCAATACGATCCGCTCCTGTTCCCAGGCAACTGCATATGGAAATAGCCGGTCGTATTCCAACGTATTGATCTTTTTATGTACGAAACTGTTTCGATAACGAATTCCGCTTCCATGCACATGATTTTCCAGGATCCTGGCAGGCGTGTTTTCCACACCTTCTTCAAAAAATTTCCGGAAACCAGAACCTTCCATATTCCCCATCTATCGTTATGTCAACGCATAGTGTCTCCGGAAGCTCTGTCAGGAAATCCCGTAAACTGGATTCTCCCTTTTCATCGGTCTCCACCGCAATCTGTTCCATCCTGTGGCAGCCGGTAAGTGCTCCTGCACCCAGGTCCTGCATTTTTCCATAGAACGTAAGCTTCTTAAGATGAAAACAGTTATAAAAAGCATACCGGCCAATCTTCCTGAGCTGACGTGGAAGACGGATTTCTTCTACACGATTTCCCGCAGCTTGCGGCATATCATCCTCAGGTCGTGTCGCCCTGCCGTTCTCTGTGCAAAAATTTTCTTTTTCCTGCATCATTTTTAATTCTGTCGAATCGATATGGTCCGAAAAAATATACGCTCCCAACTCCGTCACCGGAAAGCCTTCCAGCATATCCGGAAGTTCTACGATCGTATCGTATCCATATACACGGTCAATGCAGATTCCTGTTTTGTTTCTTTTATATAAATAGATCATTTATTTTCTCCCAGACGGATTTTTTCCATTTGCTCCTGCATCTCCTCTGACATATGATCAAACAGATACGTTTTGCTGCTCTGTCTGCGCTGATGCCATTCTTCTCTGGCAGTTTTTTCCGTATCTTCTATCTCTTTCTTCAATCCCTGTGCAGAGATTCTGTGGGCGCCCTGTCCCATAATGATGACCTGTTCCAGCCCATCAGAAGTCGCAACCGTTACTTGATACTGTCTGCCGATCCTGTGGACCGTCTTTTCAATATATTGGTCTGCTGTCTCGGCCTCTTTCGTGTAAACCACATAGATATTATGATACGGAACGATTTCTTCCACATGTCCCTCCACTTTGTAGGCATCAAAAACAAGAATCAGCGTACATTTACGATACCCCTGATAGTTACTTAAGATATCCATCAATTTGTCGCATGCAGCATAAATATTTTCCTTTGCAAGTTCATTCAGTTCTTCCCAGGAAAAGATGATATTGTATCCATCCACCAGCAGATATTCTTCCTGTCGCGGTTTCCCTGCTCTGTAACGGGTAGCCGGCGTCGAACTGTGTACGGTCTTTTTCTGGAAAGCAGTACGGTCACGCTTCATCGGCCCAAAAGTACGTTCAAAAATAGCCTGCAGTTCTTCCTCTTCTTCATAGCTTCCGCTGTAAGAAAACTTTCCGTTTTTTCCACTGATATTTCCGGAAATGTTTGCGTTATCCACCGCTGTACCCGGATTTTGCGCACTTTCCACATCCTCATACCAGCTTTCACTGTCCAGTTCATCCATATCCACACCACTTTGCAGATGCATATAAGCTTCCACCTGATCCCAGGGAACAACAAAACCAGCTCCATGCGCGCAAAATACAGATCCGGTCGGATTTTCCAGATCCGATTCCGGATCATATCCAATATTCTGTACCACTTCATCCTGATTCTTACATGGCGCATATCCTTTGAGGCTGCAAAAAGTTTTCCTGTTCCATGTGTGTAGGAAACCACTTCTTTCTGATAATCCCGCATCTGAGCGACAGCCGCAGTCCCTTTGAGAATTGCAGTTTCGCCCTCTACCTCCGGTGCATCAAACGTTCCCTGCATCTTCTGGACATCTGCCATTGCTCGTCCTATCATCTCTGCCGGTACTTCCAGTCGGAATTCATAATACGGTTCCAGAAGAATATTTCTTGCTTTGCGAAGTCCCTGACGTACCGCACGGTAAGTTGCCTGTCGGAAGTCACCACCCTCCGTATGTTTCGCATGTGCCCTTCCGGTAAGAATCGTAATCTGCACATCAGTCAGTGGCGATCCAGTCAATACACCAATATGCACCTTTTCTTCAAGATGCGTCAAAATCAGTCTCTGCCAGTTTCGTGCAAGTACATCCTCACTGCATGCAGTAAAAAACTGGCATCCGCTTCCTGGTTCCCCCGGTTCGATCAGAAGATGTACTTCTGCATAATGACGGAGCGGTTCAAAATGTCCCACACCTTCTACCGGCTCTGCAACCGTTTCTTTATAAACAATACTTCCGGCACCAAATTCCACAGCTACATGAAAACGATCCCAGATCAATTTTTTCAAGATTTCAATCTGCACTTCTCCCATAAGCTGTGCATGAATCTCAGAAAACTGACTGTCCCACAGAATGTGAAGCTGCGGTTCTTCCTCCTCCAGCTGACGCAGCTTTTGAAGCATCTGATGTGGGTCGCAGTCATCCGGAAGGATAATCTGGTAATTCAGGACAGGTTCCAGTATCGGAAGTTCTGACTCCTGTTCAATTCCCAGTCCCTCTCCCGGATAGGTTCTCGTAAGTCCTGTCACCGCACAGACTGTTCCGGCTTCAGCTTCTGATGTCAGTTCATATTTTGCTCCAGAGTACAGACGAATCTGATCTGCCTTTTCTTCCCAGGCAGCCTCTTCTGCTTTACGCCCCGGCAGACTCTGTCCGTTTGAATTTGAAGAAAGCAGTGTCTTTACTTTAAGACTGCCTCCTGTGATTTTCATATACGTAAGACGATTTCCCTGTTCATCTCTTGCAATCTTGAATACTTTTGCGCCAAATTCCGTCGGCCGCTTTGGTTCTGCCGTATATTTCTGCACGCCATTCCAGAAATCCTTTACACCTTTTTCTTTAAGTGCCGATCCGAAATAACACGGGAAGATTTTTCGCTGTACGATCAGTCGTGCAATGTCACGGTCTTCGACGATGCCTGTTTCCAGGTATGTTTCCAGAATGTCTTCCTCACAGACTGCAATGTTTTCCAGCTGCTCTGGAGTAAGTTCATACATTCCGTAATCCGTATCCTGTGTTCTCCCAAAATCCACACAATTTTCATGAAGATGCTGTTTCAGATCATTCAGCAATGCATCGTGATCTGTCCCCTGCTGATCCATCTTATTGACAAACAGGAATGTCGGAATCTGATATCGCTCCAGAAGTCTCCACAAAGTCATCGTATGACTCTGCACACCGTCCATTCCATTGATCACCAGAATCGCATAATCGAGGACCTGCAGCGTACGTTCCATTTCAGCTGAAAAATCCACATGTCCCGGTGTATCCAAAAGCGTCACTTCCATATTTTCTGTTTTTAGCAGCGCCTGCTTGGAAAAAATCGTAATCCCTCGTTCTTTTTCCAGTTCATATGTGTCAAGAAAAGCATCTCCATGATCTACACGGCCAATCTTTCGGATCTCACCGCACAGATACAGAAGTTCTTCTGACAGAGTTGTCTTTCCGGCATCTACATGTGCCAGAATTCCAATAACCAGTTTTTTCATTCATCTTCTCTTCTTTCTTCTATATACAAAGGGGCCAGTTTTCGCACGATCGTCTCACTGACATGGATCAGTGTATCCAGATCATTTTTCTGATTATTCAGATACGCATGAAAGCATCCCTGAATACAGAAGGAAAGCATGATATCTTTCTCCGGATCAGTCTCATACTGCGGATATTTTTCCACGATCAGCCGTTTCAATTCTGTTTCCAGACAGTCACCTAGATGACTTTTTTCTGTTCCGGAAAACAAAATATTGATCAGTGAATGATTCGATACCAGAGCCATATATAAATTTCTTGTGAACACATCCGGATCTTTAAACGGTGATTCCTGCTGACTGGAAATATTTTTGATCACTGTCGTGATCGTCTCTGACTCCAGCATCTGTGAAAGTGCATAAATATCCTCATAATGACTGTAAAAAGTTGATTTATTGATGCATGCCAGGCTGCACAGCTCTTTCACCGTAATTTTCTCCAGTGGCTTCGCTGCACGCAATTCCAGAAATGCATTTCGGATCGCTCTCTCTGTTTTTTCTATTCTGATATCCATGTTTCCTGTTCTCCTTTTTCCGACAGATTTTATAAATCGTCGGTTATCCACCGCTTATGCCAAATCGTCGGTGGACAATCCCCCTGTTTCTTTAGTATAAAGTAACTATAATACCTGCGGATTACTCCGCACTTTTACCTTTTAGTATACTCAAAAAAGCAACTAATGTCTATTATCTACAAGGAGAATATGATGGATTTTTATGGATTTTATACAGGAAAAATTTTTGACGCTTATAAATATCTTGGTGCCCATGTTGAAGAAAAAGGCGTAACTTTTCGTACTTTTGCACCTTCAGCCTCCCGCATCACTCTGATCGGAGAATTCAATGACTGGCAGGAATGGGAAATGAACAAAGTTTCTGACGGTAATTTCTGGGAATGCTATGTTCCACAGGCAAAAGCCGGTCAGATGTACAAATATAAGATTTATGACCGTAACAGTAATCCAGTCGATCATTGCGATCCGTATGGATTTGGCATGGAGCTTCGCCCAAGCAGTGCCTCTATCATTCGTGACATGTCAAAATACAAATTCAAAGACAGCCAGTGGTTGCAAAACCGCAGCGACTGCCGAAAAAAACCGTTGAACATTTACGAAATTCATTTTGGTTCTTTTCGCAAGCCTTCTGACAAAGCAGATGACTGGTATAACTATGAAGAAATGATTGATATTCTGATTCCATATCTGGTCAAAAATGGCTATAACTATCTGGAGATCATGCCTCTGAATGAATATCCATGTGATGAATCCTGGGGCTATCAGGCAACCGGTTTTTTCAGTCCGACTTCCCGATACGGAACAGCTGATCAGCTGAAGGCCTTCATCGATGCCTGTCACAAACATAACATCGGCGTACTGATGGATTTTGTTCCGGTTCACTTTGCCGTAGATGCTTATGGCCTTGCGAATTACGATGGAACCGCACTTTATGAATATCCGAACTCTGCGGTTGGTGTCAGTGAATGGGGAAGCTGCAACTTCATGCATTCCCGCGGCGAGACCCGAAGCTTCCTGCAGTCCTGTGCAAACTACTGGATCAGCGAATTCCATATGGATGGTATCCGTATGGATGCGATCAGCCGCGCCATCTACTGGCAGGGCGATCCGGCAAGAGGCGTCAACCTCAATGCTGTAGAATTCCTGCAGTATATGAATCAGGGACTGAAGTGCATGCATCCTTCTGTGATTCTTGCTGCCGAAGATTCCACTTCTTTCCCCCAAGTAACCGATCCTGTCGATCAGGGCGGCCTTGGTTTTGATTATAAATGGGATATGGGATGGATGAACGATACGCTGAATTACTTCCGTACCGCACCGGAATACCGCCCGGAAAACTATCACAAACTGACATTCTCCATGATGTACTACTATGATGCCCGTTTCCTGCTCCCGCTGTCTCACGATGAAGTTGTTCACGGCAAAGCAACGATCATGCAGAAAATGAGCGGCGACTATGAATACAAATTCCCACAGGCGCGTTCTCTGTATATGTACATGTATGCGCATCCAGGCAAAAAGCTGAATTTCATGGGAAATGAAATCGGCCAGTTCCGTGAATGGGATGAAAAACGCGAGCAGGACTGGATGCTTCTGGATTATCCACTTCATGCTGGATTCGCCCGTTTCATGAAAGACCTGAATAAATTGTATCTGGAACACTCTGCTTTCTGGGAAAAAGATTATGAAGCAGATGGTTTCCAGTGGATCGACTGCCATCAGGAAGGATGCTGCATCTATGTATTTGAACGCTGCAGCAAAAAAGAGCGTATGATTTCTCTTTTTAACTTTTCCGACCAGGAGCAGGTATATGAACTGCACATTTCTGATACACAGAAATTAAAAGAACTCCTGAACAGCAATCTCGCTGTTTATGGCGGAACCCAGAAACGAAAAAGTGCCACAAAGGCAATAAAAGACGGCAAGATCGTTCTGACCCTGCCGCCATACTCTTCTGTATATTATCTTGCTGAATAATATTATAAATTTACAGGGCTGCGATCACCTGACGGTGACCGCAGCCCTGACTCTATTTCTTCCTTATACTTCTGAGGAAATAGCAGATTGCCCACGCAATGCTCATTCCCGCTGCAATTCCAAATGCAAAGAGAAAAGTATCCCTTCCATATTCCAGTGCCTGTACCGTGTTCCCTCCCACTATACTGTTCATGCAGTAATAAAGTGTACTTCCGGGAATCAACGGAATAACAGAAGTTACAAAAAAGGATGTAGACGTTTCTTTACAGATTCTTGCAAGAATTTCCGCATACACATCTACAATAAAGCCTGCCAGCAATGACGGAAGAAAGACATTTCCCCAAAGTCCTTTTCCAAGAAGAAACACCATCCAACTTATAAATCCACCAGCTGCTGCCAAAGGCAGGTATTTCTTTTTCATATGGAAGAGAATTCCAAATCCCACGGAACCAAGGGCTCCGGTAATCAGCTGTATTACAATTGTTGTGTTCAAAGCCCCAGCCTCCTAAACAGAAGAATTGCCCCCATAAATCCAAGTGCCAGTGCGGCCGCCAAAAGCAATGCCGCAATCAGACGGATAATTCCGGAAAGTGTATCACCAATCAGCACATCCCGGATAGCATTTGTTGACATAAGACCTGGAATCAAAAGCATAATGTCCCCAATCATAATCTTATCCATATGAAGGAACGGACAAAGCAAAACAAGTCCACAAATAACACATCCTGTCAGAAAAGAAGCAGCAAACTGAAACGTCACTTCATTCATACACACTGGTCGAAAATATTGCTGTAATGCCCAGATCAAAACAGCCCCAAGTCCTGCCGCAATCGCATCCGAAATACTTCCACCATAAAAAAGTGCAAAACTACTGGCCGCCAGAAGGCTTCCAAAAAGTTTCCAGAGTGGCTTTGGTCTGTCTGCATTGATCTTATCAAATTCTTTTCGAAGTTCTGTGGCAGAAACAGGCTGCCTGCAAAAACGACGACTCAAGTCATTTAACTGCTCCAGCTTGGTAAAATCATTTCCGCCATCTTCCCGTACCCGGCGAGTCTGTGTACGCGCTCCGTCTCCCGGAAATTCCATCGTAATGACAATACTGGATGTGATCACAAAAACATTCATCTGAGTAGCACCACAGGCATAGCCCATTCGATTCAGTGTATCCTCCACCCGGAAGATCTCTGCACCGCTGTTTAACAGTGCATCGCCCATATCAAGAAAAACATGCAAATAATCTTTGGCTGTCTGCATGAGAATTACTCCTTTAATCTTCTGAAAATATCTTAAGTATAAATCTTAATCACGGACAATACAACTTCTTTCTATCCATGGAACAGCCAGCATAGTCAATAAAGGCAATATACTTACTGACTGCCTCGGATGCGCCTCCCAGAAAATATAAAAGACAAGCGCACCACACCAGTAGATTGCCAGGATCCAGCTGTATTTGTCTGTTTTTTTCTTACGAAATGTGCAACACACGCCAGACAGGATCAGAACATACAATACTATATTGTAAGCCTGCATATATGTTCTGAACAAACCGGATCTTTTACCAACGAGCCAGTCATAGCAGGTTGTTTTTTCCACTACATTTTTTGTGTATTGAGTATATCCATGTGTACCGATTCCCCATACAATTGCTTCTTTTTTTATGGCAAGCTTCAGATTCCCCAGCACTCCATTCTCACGAAGATGTTCAAGATAGACCTTTTTATTATTTTCCACTTTTTCTTCATGTGTCGGAAAACTGCGTGTAAACCTCATATCTTTTACATTGTACGTTCCATTGCCATGGCTTCCCATCATCAGAAAATGCTCAATCGTAATCGCCGAATCATAAGTATCCATGTCTACATGGTAACGATATACTCCACCCCATGCCAACTGAAAAATCAGCAAACCACATACCAGTGGAATCCCCAATGTAAGTAACTTTTTCCAATACTTATTCAGCAAGATCCAGACGCCAACCGCAAGTACTATAAAAATGCTGGTTACACGAATGCAGGTTGCAAACCCGATCAGAAATCCGGCAGCAAGAAAGTGTATCATCTTCCAGTGATTTTTTTTCTTGTAACAGCCGTATATAATAAAACCTACACCGGCCATAACCAGTCCGGCTGATATCGTATCAGTATAATAATAAGACGCGTATGCGTAAAAAGAAGGATTCGTAAGAAGTAATACCATATATACCGCGGTTGTTCGAATCGTAGTAACTTTTTTTAAAATAAGGAATGCAGATACATACATAACAAGGATCAACAGCACATTAAACAATCCAGCCGCAATCCGGTAATCCATACCTGTAAATGCTGCCATACGGAATACATAGTAGATTACGATTGCCAGTGGAATATTATTTGTATTATAAGCAAAGTACTTCGATTCGCCAAAACTGATTTTCCCTGTCTCCACCATATCTACACAATAATCATAAATATGATTCAGATCCACTTCCGGAACCAGTCGCATATGAAAAACAATATATGTCTGCACAATAACCGCTGCGAATATCCCTGCTATGGTCAGGTAGTACAGTGTTCTCTCCGATAATCGCCGGAACAGTGTCAGGCTTCCTGCAAATACTGCTGCATAGCATAGCAACACCAGTATTACTTTTGTTATATTTATATCTTTCATAACAAGAGGCTCAACAAATGACACAAATGATACAAACAATGCAGCTATTATTACAAAACAATATGTTATTTTTTCTATGGATTTTTTCATTCTATTATTCCTCGTTTCCGAATAGCTACAATCTTCTGTGCTCATTTTAGCATAGTATAATTTTATTGTCATCTGTATCATTTACAGAAGAAAAAAGAACGCCAGTTGCCTGACGTTCTTGAATGATCTTTATTATCTTCTTCCGTAGCGTGTTGCCAGTTCCAGCATTTCTTTCTGAAGTTCTGCCGTGAACTGTCCTTCTTTTAATCTCCACTTCCAGTTCTTTCCAAGTGTGGATGGCTGATTCATTCGTGCGGAATTATCGAGTCCCAGATAATCCTGCATCGGCACGATACAGAGATTCGCAACACTCTGCATTACCAGACAGATCAGGTCGTCACACAGTTCCTTACCGGAGTCCTTGAAATTATTCAGATATTTACGCACCTGCCGTCTCTCTGCCGGAGTGATATCCTCCAGCCAGGAAAGCAGTGTTTCATTATCATGTGTTCCCGTATAAACAACGCAGTTTCTTGGATAGTTGTGTGGCAGGTAGTCACTGGCATTTCCGGTATCACGCTCATCAAAGGCAAACTCAATAACCTTCATATTCGGATAGCCACTCTCTTCTACCAGTCTCTTAACACTGTCTGTCATATATCCAAGGTCTTCTGCGATGATCTCCCTGTCACCAAGACTTGCGGAAATTGCACGGAACAGATCGATTCCAGGTCCTTTTTCCCACCATCCGTTTTCTGCTGTCGCATCGCCATAAGGAATTGCATAGTATTCATCAAATCCACGGAAATGATCAATCCTTACAACATCATACAGACGGAAACAATTGGCAATTCGTTTGATCCACCATTCATATCCGGAGTTGCGATGCACTTCCCAGTTATACAGCGGGTTTCCCCAGAGCTGACCAGTCGCGGAAAATCCATCCGGAGGGCATCCGGCCACCTGTGTCGGGCAATTCTTCTCATCGAGTTTGAAGAGCCATGGGTTTGCCCAGGTATCCGCACTGTCCATTGCTACATAGATTGGAATATCACCAATGATCTGGATTCCTTTTTCATTGGCATAAGCTTTCAGTTTCATCCACTGCTGGCGGAATTTAAACTGCATATATTCCTGAAATTCAATTTCGAAATACATTTCTTCTCTGTAATAATCCAGTGCATTCTGCCAGCGAAGGCGGATATCCTCTGCCCATTCACTCCACTGTACACCGCCGAAACGCTTCTTCACTGCCATAAAGAGTGCATAATCTTTCAGCCACCATGCCTCTTCTTCCTGGAACTTACGGAATTCTGGATCCATATAAATATTGCTTCTTTCATATGCTTTTCGAAGAAGAATCATACGGCCTTCGTATAATTTTGCATAGTCAACACTTGACTCATTATCTCCAAAATCAACACTGTCACATTCTTTTTTGGTGAGAACCCCTTCTTTTATCAGCTCTTCCAGGCTGATAAAATATGGATTTCCAGCAAAAGTGGAGAAGGACTGGTATGGAGAATCTCCATAGCTGGTCGGCCCCAGCGGCAGGATCTGCCAGTAACTCTGGCCGGCAGCCTTCAGTGCATCTACAAATTCATATGCTTTTTTGTCAAAACATCCGATTCCATATTTTGAAGGCAGGCTGCTGATTGGAAGCAGCACGCCGCATTTTCTTTTCTTTGCCATTTTCTTTCCTCCCTCTATTTCTCTTGTAAACACGGAAAACCAGGCGGTGTTTCACGCCCGGCAGTCCTACTTCGTCCGTTATACTTATTTTGACATAAAAAGGTGGGAATCGTCAATGTTCAGAATTGATTGTTTATGTTAAATTTTGAAGATATTTTCTTAATCCAAATGAAAAACCGGATGAAGATCCACACATACAGGACTGTTATCCGGATTGGTTTCCATGATATCCGCCATAAAATCCCACCACTGATATAATTTTGTTGCTCACCACCTGCAGAGGTGGGAGTCATCTCACATCTGATATATATCCAGGGACTTTTCTTTTTTCCAGAACTAATTGCACTATTTTCAAAAATTTTTGACAACCCTAAAATACCATAATAAAAAACAACCTCCTGGATATACTAAACTTCAGAACTTCTATAAACCCTGAATTTGTATACCATGGAGGTTATTTATGTCAAAAAATTCTTCTGAAAAGCCAAAGACTCCTACGAGCCAGGGAATCATTGATTCCTGTGATTTTCCCTCAAATGCAGCATCCACTCAGGACTGCACTGGATTGATTCCATCCGGGCCGGTGAACGAGGATGAACTGGAATCCTATGAAGCGCTATATCATTATCAGCCACCCCAAATCAAAGATACTTACCCAAATGATAAATGAATCCCAGCAGCTCTCCCCGCTTATAAAATAACAGGAGAAAAGGCAATATGCCCTTTCTCCTATGCTTTTCGTATAGGCTGTATTACCAATACATTTTCATATATTTCTCCGCTTCTTCATCGGATAAAGAAAATTCTTCGATAATATTTTTAATTACTTCTTCTGTAAACAATTCTCCATTTTCTTTCTTTTCCTGCAGACGTTGCCGATGCAGGTTCCAGACAGCCAAGCAGTGTAGATTTCACCGGACCTATATATTTCACACTCTCAAGAAACACAGAAAAACCAACTGCTGTGCCAATAATAACAATAACTGCAATGATGATCCAGGCTGGAAGCTCCAGATTTGTCGGGAAAATCCACGCCCTGGTCAAGAAAAAAAGTACACTTCCACCAATCAACATTCCCCATCCTGTAATCGTGAGATTTCCTTTGGAATCTCATTTGAATCTATCAATGTTTCACAGAATTATACTCTCCCGGATTGCATCCAAATCGCTTACGAAATGCACTGGCAAAACGGCTTGGATTGCTGAATCCCACCATTTCTGTAATCTGTGTCATAGAATACTGTCCACTCTGCACCAGCGAAAAGCTTTTGTTGACACGGTATTCTTCCAGATATCCGGTGATAGTTTTGCCTGTCATTTTTTTGAAAAGGCGGCAGCAGACTTCTCTTGACAAATGCACCTGATCTGCCAGGTCCTGAAGAGAAATTACTTCTGTAAAATGCATATTAAGATAATTCAGCATTTTTTCCAGACGTTCCAGTTCCTGCAGATTTGCCGGGACGAATTTCGTCAATTCCTGTCTGTGCCCATAAAGGATCATAGCAAATGCTTCACACAGAAGTCCCTTGATCTTTAATTCATAGCAGAATCGTTTCCGGTCAAAAGCTTCTTCTACCTGGTTTAATTTCTGCAGAATTTCTTTTCCATTTTCATCAAATCCAGTCAAATAAATACAGGGTATCGCTGAATTTTGCAGAAATGGTTGAAAACATTTTCGCTCAACATCACTTCCAAAATCGCCATACAGAAAGTCTGGTCTTACAAGTATCGTACTGTAACGTACATGTTCATTTCCAGGTGAACTGCAGCTGTGCGGTACATTTCGATTCAGCAGAAATCCCTCTCCCGTTCTGACCCTGTAGCTTTTCTGGTATACCTGAAAGACGGCCTCTCCTTCCCTTATAAGGTTGATTTCGAGATCATTATGCCAGTGAATCGGCACATTTTTGCCCTCAAATGACCAGAGATCATCGTGGTTCACTGTCATCGGAAAATTTTCTGTTCCATGCTTTTCAAGTTCTCTTCTTGCACTGTCTACCAGGATTGTTCTTTTTGCCATTTTACCCTCTCCAGTTTTTATCTGCTTTCATGTCAAAAAATGTTCTTTATCATCATAAATAAATTTGCTGATCTGGTCAATATCTGTATCATAAACAGCAATACCAGAATCGCATTTTACTATCAGTTTCTCTATAATTGGGCGTGCAGTAAAAAACACGCAATAATTCTAAGGAGAATGTTCTTATGTCCAGACCGAAATCAAAAGAAATGGATCTCACTGTCGGAAATCCATTCTGGTCACTGTTAAAATTTGCAATTCCGGTTATTCTCGGAAATCTTTTTCAGCTTTTTTATACACTTGCTGACTCTGTGATCGTCGGCAAAACGCTTGGTGCTGATTCCCTTGCAGCAGTCGGTGCCACCAGTATCATTATCTATTTTGTCTTTTGCTTTATCAATGGTTTTACCGGTGGATTCGGTATCTGCCTTGGCCAACGGTGTGGTGCAAAGGACGAAAAAGGCATGCGCAAAAGTGTTGCTGTATCCACACTGCTCAGTATTATTTTTACCATAGTCCTGGCTCTGATCTGCTGCCTGCTGGCTCACCAGATTCTCAGGTGGATGCAGATTCCGGAGGATATTTCCGGCGAAGCTTACGATTACATGTTTGTCGTTCTTCTCGGAACGGGCGCAACTGTTTTTTATAATATGATCTCCAATATGCTTCGTGCGCTGGGCGACAGTAAAACACCGCTTTATTTTCTGGTGTTTTCTTCTGTTTTGAATATCTTTCTGGATATCCTGTTTATTGTACCATTCCATATGGGTGTTGCCGGTGCTGCCTGGGCTACGATTCTTTCTCAGTTTCTTTCTGCCCTGTTCAGTCTGCTCGTCGGCCTGAAAAACTTCCCGGTACTGCATTTACACCGCGAAGATTTTCATGATATCAGAGGAACCATCAGCCTACATCTGAAAACAGGTTTTCCTATGGGATTTCAGATGTCTGTCATGTGCATCGGGCAGCTTTCCATGCAGACAGTTGTGAATTCTCTTGGTACTGCTGCAGTTGCCGGATATACAGCAGCTTCCAAAGCCGATCAGCTTTCTGTCCTTGTGAATAATGCTATGATGACTGCAATTTCCAACTATGTTGCCCAGAATTTCGGTGCAGGCAAAAGAGAACGGATCCGTCAGGGTGTACGGGCATGTCTGATTCAAACCGAAACTTTTAATCTGATCATGTGTATTGGTATCCTGCTTCTTCGCCACCCGATCGTGCAGATGTTCCTGTCCGATCCGACAAAGGAAATTTACCATTATTCCGATATGTATCTGACCATCGTTGCACCGTTTTACTTTATCCTCGGTCTTCTTGCCGTTTATCGTACTTCCATCCAGAGTATGCAGAACGGACGTGCACCTTTTGCAGCCTGCATGATAGAACTTGTTATGCGTATTGCTGCTACCGTAGGACTTTCCGGTATGATTGGATACACTTCCGTCTGCATTGCCAGCCCTCTTGCCTGGATCGGAGCCTGCTCCCTGCTGATCCCGGTTTACTACAAAATGATGCGTAGAATTTAACCTGCTATTTTTCATCTGCCTCCCTGGCATATTTTGTTGTTACAAGATCCTCATAAGATACACGTTCACTCAGTTCATCAGAATCTTCCAGAATGTCTTCCAAAAGTTCGAAGCTTTCTTTTTCAAAGATAAGATTAGATTTCCAGGTGTCCTGGTCATAGTAACGCTTTACAATGGCCGTGACTGTATCCAGGTCAGTTTCTGCAAACTGCGGAGCGATAACTTCTGCAATTTCTTCTGGTGTATGACTCTGGACATATTCCATGCCTTTCTGAAGGGCATTTGTAAATTTCTGGATGATTTCTGGATTTTTTTCCATATAGCTGGTCTTTGCACTGTAGGAAGTATATGGAACATAACCGGAATCCACACCGAGAGAAGCCACCACATATCCGGCTCCTTCTTTTTCTAGAGCTGTCGCGGATGGCTCAAACTCTACTGTAAAATCTGCAGAAGTATCGCCTGTAAAAGCCGCCGCTGTAGAACCAAAATCAATGCTCTGGTCAATCGTCAGATCTTTCTGTGGATCCAGTCCGTTTTTGCGGAGAATATATTCGAACACCATTTCAGGCATGCCACCTGTCGTCACTAATACCATGTAAATAATCATCTGCTAGCTGTTTCGCAGTGGTTTCTGCTGATACATTCGGCAGATAGTCTTTGGTAAGCTGCGTGATTTCTTCTTTTGACTTTACAATATTGTATGGCTTCAATGGATTATCTGTGGCTTCAAGAATTCCAAGTTCCTTCATCAGCTCAATATATGGAAGGATACTCTGTTTTGTTTTCTTGAATCCCAGATCAGTAATATGCTCTGACAGATATTTTGCAGAAGAAAATCCACGTTCATCCTCAGCAATCAGTTTCATCACAATCGCAATCATGGTATTTTCTCTTCGGTTCATTTCATCAGCAGGACTGTAACTAATCAGATTAGACAAGCCGTATTTCAGTGTAATTTCCGGCATCCCGTCTTCGTCCACTACGATTTTTTTCAATCAGAAGTTCAATATCTCTTCGGTCAAGGCTGCCTCCTGCAATGATTTTATCTACCACCTCAAGAGCATTTTTTAGTTTATCCTTTACATCAGGCGTTTCTATGGCAGTTTCATTCAGTTCTTTTATCTGCATTTCCAGACCATGAATCTGAGCAAATAAGTCTTTCTGCATAGAATCATACGTTTCATTGATTAAATCTTCATTTCCTGCAGCGACAGCCAGATCTTTTACTTTTTGGGTAAGCAGAACTTTCAGTTGACTTTTTCGCTCATTGATAGCTGTGTGCAGTTCCTGCCGTTTTTCCGCTATTGTTTTTTTCTCTGCTTCAAAATCCTTTAAATCATAGGTAGAAATAACTTCACAGAGAGCATTTCGACACATCTTGATATAAGTCAGAACATCTTCCATCAGATCATCTTCTTCAATTAAATGTGCCTTGGAGCAATAACGTCTGCCTTTGGTGTTATAAGTGGTACAGATGTAATATTTCCGTTCCTTGCTGGAAGTTTGGCGTTTAATTGGTGTAAGGCGGCTGCCACAGTCTTTACAGAACAGGCAACTGCCAAAAGGATTCGGAATCTCTGAGCCAAGCCACTGCCCCCGGCTTCCCCGATAGTTGGTACGGTTACGTTTTTCCTTTAATTCCTGTACCAACGCAAAGGTAGCCTTATCAATAATTGCCGGGTGATGATTCTCAAAAATACATTGTTCTTCTTTTGGCACACGTTTATCTTTTCCATGAACCGTGTTTCTTGCACGTTTTTTCAGACGAAAGGTACCAATGTAAAAATCATTATCCAAAATCTCTTTTACCATAGCATCTGACCATTTAGAAGCTATCTGTCTTTTGGACAATCTGCCTTCTTCTATTTCACGTTCACGCTGGATCATAGATGGAGTCGGTGCTCCCTGCTCGGTTAGATATGTGGCAATCTTGCGGTAGCCGGAACCGGAAAGATATAAGTCATAAATCTTTTTAATATATTCTGCTTCTTTTGGTACGATTTCCAGAACAGTCTTATCTTTTTCATTGCGGCGATAGCCAAACGGTGCTCTGGTAATCAGTGTTCCCTCTTTCTGTCTGGCTCCTATGGCACGTTTGATTTTCTTACTGGTATCTTTTACATATCGCTCATTAAACCATGTTTTGATACCAATGGTATCGTCACTGGAATCCATAGAATCATAATTATCGTCAATCACCACCAGATGTTTTCCGCGTTCCTGAAATTCGTCCAGAAGCAAAAGAACCTTTGCATTATGTCTACCAAGGCGTGAAAAGTCTTTGACATATACAGTATCAATATCTTTATCCATATCCATCATCATTTGTTGAAATCCCGGTCTGTCAAAAATATAGCCGGAGATACCATCATCTTCATACCAGCGGTCAATAACCACACCATGAGCTGCTGCATACTGGTTGATAATCAGCTTCTGATTTTCTATGGAAACATAATTCCTTTTATCATCGTCTCTGGAAAGACGGACATATCCTGCATTCATAGATGTTCCTTTCTTTAAATGTAAATATAATTATTATGCTCTATGTAATTATATTATATATTTAAAACTGGAAGATGTATATAGAAAAATCTTAAGATTATTAAAAACAGATAGTATTAGACATTTTTGTTGATTGCGGAAACAGGCAGAATTTGATACAATTTTAGAAATAACAATTTGAGGAGGAAATATGGCATCAAGCAAGGAATACTTAGAGTTTATTTTAGGGCAGCTATCTGAGTTAGAAGAAATTACTTATCGAGCTATGATGGGAGAATTTATTATTTATTATCGTGGCAAGATTGTAGGCGGTATCTATGATGATAGATTACTTGTTAAACCAGTAAAATCAGCAATTAATTATATGCCGACAGCTCCGTATGAATTACCCTATGAGGGAGCAAAAGAGATGTTGTTGGTAGATGAAGTTGATAATAAGGAATTTTTGACAGGCTTGTTTCATGCAATGTATGATGAACTGCCAGCCCTAAAACCGAAAAAGAAGAAATAGACAACTTCCTGTTTTGGTAACTGATAAATCGGAAGTTGTCAAGTTTTTCAAACAGCCTCATTGCATAGGAATGCCAAACAGATTATCCTTAAAGTAGGAGGTGGCAGAAATGGCAAACGAAGATAAAAAAGATTTTAATGCTATGTTGCACGATAATAAGGATATGCCCAAATTTCAAATTATTACAGACCAGAAAAGCATTGAAAAATATGGTGGCAGTAAAATGTATTTTGCACCGCCAATCGACTATGACAAAGTAATGAAAAAAATTCCGTATGGTAAAGTGATTACCGTCGGAAAAATACGAGAATACTTTGCAGAGTTAAGTGGTGCAGATTTTACAGAACCCATTACGGCAGGAATTTTTGTTTCTATTGTGGCATGGGCGAGTTATCAGCGTTCAGAAGATGAAACACCTTATTGGAGAACATTAAAAGCGAACGGAGAACTAAATGCTAAATACCCAAATGGTATTGAAGCACAAAAAGAAAAATTAGAAGCAGAAGGACACACCATTATTCAAAAAGGGCGTAAAAATGTACGATATTATGTAAAGGACTATGAAAATTCCCTCTTTGATTTGAAGTAGGCTTTGGAACAATAGATGGTTACGCTTATAAGGATTATTGGACAATTGATAGATAACTTCAGTTTGTATAATTAAAGCACTGGTTAAATCACACATTATCCCAGTGATTTTTGACCAGTGCTTTAATACCATCATGAATATTAGTGTTTGAATCTCCATCCAGAAATGTGACAACCCGAAAGCCGATGTCAGCATATTTCTTGCGTTCCGCTTCAAATTCTTCCTGTGACGGAAAATCGTTACGCCAGAGATAATACGTTGGCTTACGCAAGGCTATCACATCCTTTCTGTTAACTTTTCTATGATTATCATATAAAAAATGGACAGTTTTCGTGTCTGTCCACTTTAAAATCAATTTACCGTTCACGATCTGAATGGGTTAATTGTCCTCTTTTTGCCAGTTCCAGTATTTCTGGTGGAATACGTCCCATCAGCTTCTGGAGATTTTCATAATCGGCTCTGAGTCTGGCATCATCCATTTTCTTTCGTATACTGCTGGACGTTGCTTCTTTTACCTGTCTGCTTAAATCCTGTGTCTGCCTTTTTAATGATACATTATCTGACTTTAAGGAACTAATCGTCTTATCATATTTCCGAACCTGCGTCTGAAAGTTCTCTATTGCAGGAAAAAATTTCTGCAATAGTTCCACAGCTTTATCTGTATTTTTACCAGCATTAAAAATATTTGTACTTTCCAACAGATCAGTGATTTGCTTAGCCTGCCGGGTAAGATGCACTGCTTCTTTAAAAAGTCGTGGTGGAATATGTTCACGTCCGGTCATGCTGGCGACTTCTCCACGTTCCAGATCTGGATATTTTTCTACCATGTGTTTCCAGAACTCGTCCTGCCACCAGGTCAGCTTTTTCTTATTTCCAAGAATCTCTTTTGCACAAAGTCTTCCATCCTGAGTTATCGGGACAAAAGAAAGGTGCATATGTGGAGTTTTCTCGTCCATATGCACCACAGCCGAAAAGATTGTCTCTGAATCCTGATATTTCTTTATAAATTCCAAAGCTGTTTGGAAATACGCTCTGATTTCACTCTTTTTCTTACCTTTGAAAAATTCTGGTGTAGCGGTAATTAGAACTTCAACAACACGTACACTGTCTTTGCGTGTCCGGCATCCGTATTCTTCAATCAGTCGATTCGACTCTGCCCGGTACTTCCCGACTGGTTCAATCAAATGATAATTCAAATTTCCTCGACTGTTGTCTATATCCGGATTACTGGCATATTTTTCTTTTTTCCGTTCATTGTGAGCTTCAATATTGCTGATTTCAGGTCCTTTGTATTTTGCAAATCTTAAAATACCGTATTGTGCTTTTTGCATTTGTACTTCCTCCTTTCCCCAAAACAGGCTAACTGTCATATTATTTTGACAGCCAACCTGAAAAATATATAATGTGTAACTTACATTGAATTACTACGTACATACGTACCAGATTAATTTGTCCATTCTTTCGGTACGTACGTACACTGGGAATCGTCCATAAAACCATCTGTATAGGACGGCTTTGTAATAACCTTTACTCCCGTAAATCCCCATACTCGTCTCCCAGCAGAATTTTTTATTGTATTGCAATGTTCCAGATTATATTTTGCTTGAACAGCAATCATAGCATCTGAGAAACTACAATTTTTTAATGCAGTCATGGAATTTTCTTCACACCAGAGCCGATAGCTCTCATACAGTTCTTTGGAACTTGCACTTGCCTCTGCCTGAAAGCGAATATATCCTTCTGATTCTAAAAACTCCAGTACATTGTTATTGTCCCGTTTCACATTTTCACGATTCGCCTTAATACGGGGACTTTCTGTAAATTTAAAATTCTGACGGACTAACCGTTGTAGTCCTTTAAACGCCCAGAGAAAAATACTTTCGGCTTCCTTCTTCATTTTTTCTGCCAGATAAGGATCATCTACACGATCAGCAGGTTTCTCCTTTGCTGTCAGTACTAATTGCCTTCGGTAAAATCCATCACTACGGTCATACAATGCCTGTAAATCTCCATTGCTGAATGCAAGCAGTCTGGAAAAAAGCCACCCCTGATAACTTTGCTTTCCTTTACGCTCTAAGTCCATTTTCCCCTGAGCAGTAACAATGGATTTCACATAACTGGTCTGTTTTAGGGCTTCCATTCGCATATCATCATCTACACACAATAAAATATGCTCAAGGTCAGCTCTAGCAAAGCGGTTTTCAGAAATTTTACCGATACTTCCGTCTTTCATATTTGAGCCTAACAGGCTGTTCAGAACAGCACCAATCTGTGATTTACCCTCTCCGCCATTTCCTTTTATAATCATCATCCGTTGTCCCTTGTTGCTTGGAATCAGGCAATACCCTATGAATTCCTGTAAAGTTGGAATATCTTCCGGGTAGAGCAGTTGATCTAAAAATGACAGCCATGTAGAAGCTTCTGGTGTATCTGGATTATAATTGACTGGAAGACGCATTCGTACAATATCTGGTTTTTCAGGGATAAATGTGCCATCTATATATATCGTTCCATTTGCAAGATGGATTTTATTGGCTTCTGGTGGAAAATCCTCTATATAAGCTGCCAGTTTCATAACTTCTAAAATATTTGTCACTTTGCGTGGAACATTGTTAATGGCATAATGTTTCAGACTTTCAAATATTTCCCCACGAAGGGGCAGATCATCAGTGACCCGCCCCTCTGGAGTAAAAAATGCATTGTTGGCAAAGAGTATTTTATGCGTATGGAGAAATTCTTCACAAAAGGCTGCTTCATTGATATTGGTTCCGTCAAACCAAACTGGATAATTACTAAGCTGCTTTTGCTTCTTCTGCATATACATCCTCCTCATCACGAGACCCTGAAAGATATTTCAAATCTTCCAGATAGCCTGTTTCTTTCATGGATTTTACAACTTCAAAGCCTTCTTCTTCATCTGCAAAGGTCAGATAATCTGCCAGATATTCGATATAACTCAGATTTTCACATGCTTCTTCAAATCGTTCGTCCATAGGTAAATCCGGTCGTTCTGGTGCATACAGTGCTTTCCATTTTTCCAGACGATGAAGATATTCGCATACCATTTTCTGGCATTCATGTAATTCTTTCTGTCTGCTTTTTGTTTCCATGTACTCGGGCTTTTTCAGAGCTGCTATTACTGGCGGATTATCTGGTGTAATACCAAAATCTACAGCAATTTTCTTGGCGGCTTCATAGTTACTCAGTCCAAATAGATTTGCAACAAACTGGATCACATCTCCGGTAGCACCACAGCCAAAGCAGTAATAATAAGTTGTGTTTAGTTTCATACTTGGGTAATGGTCATTATGAAATGGGCAACAGATCATGTTGTTTCTTCCAATTTTCATGCCATAATATTCGGCAGCCTGTCCGACTGTTACAGTTTCTTTTATTGTTTCAAATAATCTCATTCTATTTTCCTCCTGATTTAAGTTTGAATTTAAAGCTGTGCCGTTTTATCCAGTTCCTTTCCTGACAGGCAACCCTTCTCGGCGCTGTGTCGTCTCTTTGTGAGCGCTCTTTTCTGATCAGAAAATCGTGGCGGTTTATAAAGTTCCGGAACGGTCATTTAGTTTTCAAGGTTCTGTCTGATCGATCATGTTGACAGTTTAGCATGAAAAAATCGCACCCCTGATTTATTCACGTACAATGAAAATCACGAATACGATTTGATAAAAAATTGCAAATTTGCACAGGCACAGATATAATGGAAGTAGTTTAGGAGGTGACGAAACAATGGGAAAATCTGATTTAATAGAAGATGAAACAAGTCTTGCATACCGATTGAGTAATTTGCGGAAAGACCATGATTTAAGCCAAAAACAGTTGGCTGATCAGCTTCATGTGACTCATTCACAAATCAGTCGTATAGAGAGCGGTGAAACAAAAAATCCTAATATAAGCATTGTAATAGATGCCGCCAGGTTTTTTCATGTTTCTACTGATTATCTGCTTGGAATCACTCAGATTACTTCACCCAAAAGTTATGATATATCGGAACTTAGACTGTCGGAAGAAGCGGTAACGAGACTGATTACCAGAAGAATAGATGTAGATATTTTAAACCGATTATTGGAACATGAACATTTTCCAAAATTATGTATTATGATTCGGAATTATTTTGATGATACCATTGCTGAGGGTATAATGGCACGAAATAAGGTCATTGATTTGGCTGTTGATCAACTGACTGATTTGATGACTGTAGAACCCTCAAAAAGAAAAGAGATTATAAAAGATAAGCAGTTTTTAAGCTCACAGAAATTAGGAGCAAATGAAGCAGACATTGAAAAAATCAAGATTCAGTTTATGGCAATATTACGTGATATTAAATCTAGTATGCAGAAAAAAGAACCAACAAAAGCGGTTGCTACAGCCGAAGCCGTACAGATGATTCGGGACGCATTGCCTGATAAGCCGGTTTCTGATATCACAAGTACTGACTTAGCAAATGCAGTAGCTTTTTATATGGGACAGACAACCGATCTGAATGACGAAGGACTTGCAATGGTACAGAATTTGGCAAAATATATTTGTGATAATAGCGTGCAAGAAAAGAATTCAGAGAATAGCTGACGTAAGCATGGATATACCTTTCTTCAAATGTGGCATCGTCTGAATAACAGCATCGTCATGCTAATATTCAGACTCAGTTCTGTACTTTCAGGTAACTCCTTTACGGAGTACCTTTCAGCACAGAATGCCGGAAATTGGAGATAATCGCAAGGATATAGAATTTCTTTCCGGCAGCCACAATTTCATAAAGGTATAACACACTAGACTTTCCTGACGGAAAATCGTGTGCCAACAGGGATGCTACTCGCCCCTATTGGATGACCCAGAGTAACTAATATGAATATCAACAGTTTCTCATTATAATAAAAAATACAAGCTTGGAGAATATATGGAACTTGACAAAAATAAATTACTAATAAAACAATTACCGCCAACAATTTATATAAAAAATTTTATAGATGGGCATCCAGCTAATTATGAAGATTTTTTAACGACATTTATCAATTCTTCAAAACTTGTCACTTGTAAGGGCAATCAAGCATTTATTTTAAGAAAACATGAAGAGCAAAATCATGGAGAAGCAGACATTTTTAATTCTTTTTATGATTTAGATTTTAAAATTATGGTCGATACTAAATATATGGAAGCCAGACGCATGTTAAGCCCTACTATAACTGAATTTTGTCCTGGGGTAGTAGGAAAAGGTCCTTCACGATTAAAAGGAGAACGAAAAGTTTATGATATAATCAAGTGCTTTCGTTCTATGAATATAGACGATTTAATTAAAATAGAAAAAGGGCTCATTAAGCTTCC
>ENA-OQDC01000113-OQDC01000113.1-human-gut-metagenome-genome-assembly--contig:-NODE-113-length-61275-cov-5.401174_pt1 | contig 61275 bp, 59 predicted proteins | sample MGYA00242770_ERZ504601 | MGnify/ENA primary metagenome ERZ504601 (study PRJEB26092, sample SAMD00036305) | human gut metagenome | host: Homo sapiens | study: EMG produced TPA metagenomics assembly of...
CCTCAAAGAGGGAGCCTTTGACGTGGCGGTGCCGAAAAGCCTCCCTCCTTGAGGGAGGTGGATGCGAGCAAAGCGAGCAGACGGAGGGAGTTTAATGAGATTAAAAAAGCATATAGAGGCGGTGATAATAACGTGACCTTTAAAAAACTTAAAATTAAATTATGGCTACAAGAAAACAAAAAAATTCTGTGGTTACTAGAACTGATTTTTACTATAATCCTTGTGTTTTTATTTGGAAATAAGATTAAAATTCCAAAAATAAAGTTCTCTTCTGAAGCTATCGGAGTTACAGGAACCCTTTTGGGAGCATTTATTGGAGGATTCTTTTCGTTGGCAGGGTCAGTGTGGGTTGCAAAAATGCAAAATCAAGGCTCAGCGTGAAGTGCTAAAGAAAAATATCATTTATAAGCCACTCTATGATGAACTTATAAAAAAATGACCGGACTCTAAAAGAATATCCATACCCTACGAGTGTAAAACTTAATAATGACCGTCCATCGTATGAACCAATGATAGAGTTTTGCATATGGACTAAGATAAAAGATGATAGTCGTTTTCTCGAAACACCAAAAATCATTGCAGAAAAGATGACTCAGCTCCAACAGGTTGCAGAAGATTTTATAGCAATAAAACAAGTTGCTATAAGGGAACTGAATGGGTGTTGGAAAGAGTCTCAAATCAAATTTGGCATAGAGCCAGAAGGCTATTCCTCAATGGGTGAGTGGAATCTTGCAATTGTTTTGGAGCCAGACAAAGAAATTGCATTAGAAAAACTAAATAAAAGAATGAATGGATTGAGGAACAGCTATGATATAAAAATACTGAGGAACTTTAACGACAACTGCCGGAAAAATCAAAAAATACTAGAAGCAGACTGTATGAAAATGTTATATATCAAAAAGCAAACCGAGATGATAGAAATTCTAACAAAATATATTAAATACGTTGATTTGAGGTATGAAGGGTGACAGAATACGGTTATTCTAAAGAACAGATTTGTGATATTATAAAAAATAGGATGAATGACAACCCAGACCTAAAATACTATATTAACAATGATTATATAGACGAGCTTGTAAATCTTCTAATTGAAGGTATTGCTGAGGCTATTGAAGTCAATACAGCAAAAGCAATGGATGATGTGGCAATTAAAACGGTTCGAGCGATGCGTGGTGTGTGACTCAAAAGAAGGTGCTTTTATGTCCAACTTTACCTTTTTGGCAACCAAACCCGAATATTCCCTCTTCGCATCTGCCGCCATCGAGGCCGAGAAAGTGTTCTCCACCTCCCCGGCGATGTGCGCGGTGGGGTGCCGGAAGGCGTTGGAGCTGGCGGTGAAGTGGGTGTATGCGGCAGACAAAACCATCACGATGCCCTACAAGGACAACCTGCAATCCCTGCTGCACGAGCCGAGTTTCCGGTTCGCGGTGGACCGGGATGTGTGGAGCGTGCTGCCCAGCATCGTGAAGGCGGGCAATCTGGCGGTACATACGGGGCATAGTGTGTCGGCGGCGGATGCAGTGTTCAGCCTGCGGGGGCTGTTCGACTTCATCCAGTGGGTGGATTACTGCTATGGCACGGACTATGTGGAGCGCTCCTTTGATGAAACAGCCATCCCCGGTGAAAAGGTAACACTGGACGAAAAGAAGATCCGGGAACAGGAAAGTTTACTGTCCCAGAAAGATGCCGAGCTGGAAGCGCTGCGCAAGCAGGTGGAGAGCCTTTCGGCGGCGTACACGGCCAGCAAACAGCAGAACCAGCAGAGCCGCAGTTTCACCGCCGCCGACCTGACCGAGGCCGAGACGCGGCAGAAGATCATCGACATCGACCTCAAGGCCATGGGCTGGAAATTCACCGGGCCGGACGCCGATGTGCGCACCGAGTACGAAGTGGACAACATGAACGGCGTGCTGGGGCAGAAGGGCTATGCGGACTATCTGCTGATGGGCAAGGACGGCTTGCCGCTGGCGGTCATTGAAGCCAAGCGCAGCACCAAAGACCCCAACATCGGGCGCAAGCAGGCTCAGCTTTATGCAGACTGTCTGGAGCAGAAGTTTGGCCGCCGTCCGATGCTGTTTACCACCAACGGCTACACCACCTATTTCTGGGATGAGCAGAGCGGCCCGCAGCGTGCTGTGAGCGGGGTGTTCTGCAAGGACGATTTACAGAAACTGATGAACCGCCGCACCGAGAAAAAGCCGCTGGACACCATCGAAATTGACGATAAAATCACCGACCGCTACTATCAGAAAAACGCCATCCGGGCTGTCTGCGCCCACATCGCGCAGGGCTTCCGGCGCAATCTGCTGGTCATGGCAACGGGCACAGGCAAGACCCGCACCGCATCCAGCCTGACCGATGTGCTGAGCCGGGGCGGTCACGTGACCAACGTGCTTTTTCTGGCCGACCGCACCGCGCTGGTCAAGCAGGCAAAGGACGACTTCAAAAAGTATCTGCCGGACCAGTCGCTGTGCAACCTGTGCTCCTCTAAGGACGATAAGGCCGCGCGCATCGTGTTTTCTACCTATCCCACCATGCTCAACGCCATCGACAACGCCAAGACCAAGGACGGCGTGCCGCTGTTTTCCCCTGCGCATTTTGACCTTATCATCGTGGACGAGAGCCACCGCAGCATTTTCAAGAAATACCGCGCCATTTTTGATTATTTCGATGCGGTTCTGGTGGGCTTGACCGCCACCCCGAAAACCGACGTAGACCGCAACACCTACGACTTTTTCGAGATGGAACACGGCATCCCCACCTACGCCTACGATTACGACACGGCGGTCTACACCGACCATGTGCTGGTGCCTTACTACAACTACGAGGTCAAGACGAAATTCACAGAAGAGGGTATCCACTACGACCAGCTTTCACCGGAGGATAAGGCTCGCTACGAGGACGATTTTGCCGAGGACGACACCCTGCCCACCTTTATCCCATCCGAAAAGCTGAACAAGTTCATCTTCAACGCCAACACCGTGGACACGGTGCTGCAAGACCTGATGGAACGGGGCATCCGGACGGCGGGCGGCGACCGCATCGGCAAAACCATTATCTTTGCCCAGAACAAGCGCCACGCGGAGTTTATCCGGGAACGCTTCGGCAAGCTCTACCCGCAGCTGGAGACCAAGCACCCGGGTTTCATCCAGCGGGTGGTCTGCGATGATGCCTATGCGCAGTCCATCATTGACGACTTCAAGCAGCCGGACAAGCCGCCTTTTATTGCGGTCTCGGTGGATATGATGGACACGGGCATCGATGTGCCGGAGTGTGTGAATCTGGTGTTCTTCAAAAAAGTACGCAGCAAAACGAAGTTCTGGCAGATGATCGGCCGTGGTACGCGGCTCTGCCCATCCCTTGCCTGCATGGATGCCATCGACGGCGAATATACGGGCAAACGGCGTTTTCTGATCTTCGACTACTGCGGCAACTTTGAATTTTTCCGTCAGAAACCCAACGGCTACGAGAGCGCAGACACCAAAAGCCTGTCCGAGAGCATTTTCTGCAAGCAGGTGCGGATCGCCGCCGCGCTGCAGGATAGAGCCTATGCGGACGAAAACTACCAGAACTGGCGCAAGATCTTAACGGAGACCTGCCGCGCCGAGGTGGGAGCGCTGAACCCGGAGCTGGTATCCGTGCGGCTGCACCGACAGGCTGTGGAACACTATCAAAAGCCGGAAGCCTTTGTCAGCCTGACCGAAACGGACAAGGGTACTCTGATGAAAGAGGTGGCACCGCTCATCTCGCTGGACGACAAAGATGAAGCCGCCAAGCGGTTCGATAACTTTGTGTATGGCTTGCTGCTCTGTGAACTGGAAGGTCTGCCGGGGCTGGGCCGCGCCCAGAAACAGCTGCGCAATACAGCGGCAATGCTGGAAGGGAAAGCTACCATCCCACAGGTGCAGGCGAAGCTGCCCCTCATCCGGGAGGTGCAGACAGACGAATTTTTGACCTCGCATGATTTGCTCCGCTTTGAGGAAATGCGGCAGGAGCTGCGGGAGCTCATCAAGTTTCTGGTGGACGGTGTAGAAGGGCAAAAGCCTGTCTACACGGCCCTTGCCGACCCGGTACTGGAACAGACCGAGGGCAAAACGCTGGATTCCGGCTACGATTTCGGCGAGTACCGGGAACGTGTGAACCGCTACATCATGGAGCACCGCAGCGATACGCTGGCCATCCACAAGCTGACCCAGAACATTCCGCTTTCCCGGGGCGACTATACCGAGCTGGAACATATCTTCACCTGTGAGCTGGGCAGCAAAGAGGATTATGCACGGGAGTTTCGGGATACACCCTTTGGTCTGCTGGTGCGTAAAGTGGCAAAGCTGGACCACGATGCTGCCATGCAGGCATTTTCCAAGTTCATCAACGACGAATCGCTGAATGCGAAGCAGATCGCGTTCGTGCAGAAGATCATTCATTACATCGAGCAGAACGGTTATGTGGAAAGCAAAGCGGTGCTGATGAAACCACCCTTTGACCAGCCCATTCTGTTTACCCGCCTGTTTGATGGCAAAACAGGGAGTGAACTGATGGATACGATCAATTCGGTGAAAGAGAATGCCACCCATGTGACTGCATAAAGCGGTGGAATGTACTGATAAAAACCGGTATAATTCAGGACTATCGAAAAATGAATATCCTGCAACGCAGGATGGCAAGTCAGGGAATTTTGAACGATACGCAAGGGACTCTGGCTGATTACCTGATGAGCATCGCACAAATTTCCGTGGAGGATGCCGGAGCGATTTATATCGAGTTGAGCAGCATCCGCGGAAATTTTATGGCAAACATCATTCTGCGCATGATTGAAAATTATCACTTCCTGCCCGATATGGCGCAGAAACTGAAAAACAAACAAGCACTGGTGGAAAGCGTAATTGCAAATGAACAGCTGGAGCCTTCCATTACGTCGCCCATCAAAGATGTGTATGATGACCTTGTCAACAGCAAACTGGATATGATCGAGGGCTTCGTGCCGATCTCTGCCATCCAGTATGATGCTAAGATGCAGGAAGCAGAAAGACTTTAAGGGGAGTGCGGCTTGTAGGATTGCTTTAAATTATCGAGTTAATCCGCAGGCTGAATAGATTCACTCGAATCGAACAAAAACGAAAAAATGCCCGCTCACCGTGGAGATCCGGCTCCATCGGTGGGCGGGCATATCCAATAAAACACCAGGATACTATTATGCTTTTCGTACTTCAGCTGGGATCTTGTTCTGGCTCAGATATCCCACAGGGAGGGCGCAGAGGTGGAAACTGCGGCGGCACCTGCGCGCATGGCGGCCATGACGTCGGCTTTGTCCCGCAGCAGGCCGCCTGCAATGACAGGCACCTGTGTGCGGGCGCTGATCTCGGCGATGACCCGGGGCATGATGCCGGGCAGGATCTCAACGAAATCCGGTTTGCCCTGCTCCAGCTGACCGGACAGGCTGGTCAGCGAGAGGGAATCCAGGATGAATGCCCGCTGGACGGTCAACAGGCCGCGGTGGCGCGCCCGGCGGATCAGGGTCGGGCGGGTGGAAATGATGCCGTCCGGGTGGCACAGGGCGTTGAGGGAGTCCACCGCGATCTCCCGCGACGAAAGGCCGTCCACAAGGTCGATGTGAACCACGGCCAGTTTTCCGGCATCATGTATGCGGTGCACCAGCCCGTCTACGGTGAGCAGGGTGCTCGCCAGCAGAAAAACGGCGCTGCAGGGCGAAGCCAGCGCAGCAGTCAGGGCTTCGTCCGTTTTTACAGCGGCGATCACCGGTTCGTCCAGCAGGGTTTCAGCAAGAGGATGCATTGGGTAAGACTCCTTTCGAGCCAGATTTACAGAGATAGGGAGCAATCAGAAGATACGGCCCTTTCAGAAAACTCTAAAAGGGCCGCACCATGCGTAAACCAAGTTTATAAAAAATTGAGGGGTTTGTAAAGAGGATTAAAGAGGCATTATTTATGTGCCTGCACGGCTGCATTATTTTTCTTCAGCAGTACAGCGCATGCTATGGTAACTACAAAGCCGATCGCGATCAGTGCGTAGACCAGAGCAGTGCCAGCGTACTGTGTTCCGGGGGTGTGCACGCGAATCTCGCAGATGCCCCACTCGCTGACAGCTGCAAGAACGCCGCAGAAGATGCCGCCAAGGTAGGGATTGCCTGTGTGCTGGTACAGGAGACGACAAATCAGGATCGCAACAAAGATGAAGCCGGGCAGCGCATACACTGCAGTTGCGGCAGAAGCCAGACCGCCGAACATCGGGTTCGAGCCGGTAGCCTTGAAGATGCCGTAAACGTAGCAGAGGATGAACAGAGTGGGAACCGATGCGATAAAGCTGATCAGAAGGTTAGAAAGCAGCTTGTTTTTGCCGAGCGCCGTGCTAAAGTTAAAACTGTTGACGCTGATGGACATGACAATGTAGTACACGAGATACATGGGTACAACAAGGAGCATACCCGGGATGCGGTTGGCTCCAAACTTCATAAAGCCCCAGTAAACGATCAGGAAGTTCACATCCACAAAATAGTCGACGGCAAAAACCATCAGGATCAGGGCAAAGACTGCAAGCAGGGCCGCGCCGATGGATTTAAGGAGTGCATGCCCGGAAATAGCGATGCCGGTATTCCGGAAGGAGAAATCGTGCTTTTTGCCGTAGGCCATGTACCACACCGTGCACAGAACAAGAGTCAGTGCGCCGCACAGCAGAGAGATCAGGCCGTGGTACGCAGGGTTGGCCGAGTGGAAAAGTGCATCACGGTAAGATGCCAGTCCCTGCTTGTTCAGGAATCGAATCATGAGGATGGACAGGACGGCACTGATGATCTGGATGCCCCAGAACCATGCAACTGCGTTCTTATCGCCAACTGGGCGAAGGTCCTGCTCGCCATTGTCGGCACACTGGAATGTCTTGACGGAGCTGACCAGCCAGACCATCAGAGACCCGGCAAACAGCAGCAGACCGGACAGGGCGATGATCTTGAAGATGTTCCAGATGGTATAGGTGTAGCTGCTGGCGCTCAGAGCAGTGCCAGTGGGCATAACACGGTTAAAGAAGGTCAACACACGGTTCATGACCAGCGGGGACCACCAACCAGCCATATGCGTCTCGTTAGAAACAAAGATCTGGCGGCTTCCGGTCTTTCCGCCGTAATCCTGCTCATAAACGGTCTCTGCCACGCGCTGTTCACTGGTGGTTGCGGGGTCGATACCGAAATACAGGAAGGACTGTGCACTGTTGTTGATCACATATTCTGCCGGGCTGGAAAGGTTGGCTGCATACTTGTTGGCGTCGTTGGAATAGGTACCGTTATCATTAGCTTTTTCCGAGAAGAAGAACTCGTCGTTCTTGTCTGCGAGAACTGCGACATCTCGGGCACCGTAAACATCGGTGTAGCCCTCGCTGTTACGCACGATGGGATCGCTGTGGATCAGGAAAATGGCCTTGACAACATTCAGACTGTCGTTATCGCACTGCAGTGCTTCACCAGCTGCCTTGCCACCGCGGGAGTAGCCCAGCAGCGAAACTCGGTCGGTATCAACGTAGGGCAGAGTCACGCCGTAGCGTACCGCATCATAAAGGCCGCGGCCCTGGGTGAGCCATTCGGAGTCCGGCAGAGGTTCGCTTTCGCCCATGCCGTACATATCCACGCCGATCGCAACATAGCCGCGGCGGGCGAGCTCAATGCAGTAATGCTGCATTTCTTCTTTGTTGTTGTTTCCGCCATGCTGTACAAAAATAGCGGGCGCAGGCGTTTCAGCGGTGGCGTTTTCCGGAATATAAACATCCATCGCAAGGGTATGACCGGATTCGGATTCAATGGTAACGTTCCGGATGGTCGTTTTGCCGGAGTTCGTCTGTAAAATGAAAGAACCGGCAATGCCTACGATGATGAGCGCGATGCTGACGATGAGACTGATCAGCGGCCTTGAAAGTTTTTTCTCGTTCATATGGGGGACCTCCTTTTTGAATCTGATTTTTCCGTAATAAAAATGGGGACACACTGCATCTGGACGATACAGTGCATCCCCATCTCACTTCTCTTGGGATGCTTCTAGTATAGCGTTTTGTAACAAAATGTCAATAGAAAATAAACAATTAAAAAATATTTTGTGCGCGAACCATAAAGTCGGGCGAAAACTATCAATGCTCTGCCCAGTCGCAGCTTCGGCCCACAGCCTTGTGCCAGCCGGCCAGCAGACGGGTGCGCTCGGTCTCGTCCATCTGCGGGGCAAAGGTCATATTGCAGTGCCACAGGCTGCGGATCTCGTCCCGGTCCTTCCACACACCGGTGGCAAGGCCCGCCAGATAGGCAGCGCCCAGAGCAGTCGTTTCCCGGATGGCCGGGCGCAGCACGGTCTTGTTCAGGATGTCAGCCTGGAACTGCATCAGGAACTGGTCGCGGGAGGCACCGCCGTCCACCTTCAGCGAGGTGATGGGCACGCCGGTGTCCTTTTCCATAGCAGCCACGAGATCGGCGCTCTGGTAGGCAATGGACTCCTCTGCCGCGCGGATGATATGGTTCTGGGTGGTGCCGCGGGTAATGCCCACAATGGCACCGCGGGCGTACATATCCCAGTACGGTGCACCCAGACCAGTAAAGGCCGGCACGATGTAAATGCCGCCGTTATCCGGCACCTTCTGGGCATAGTATTCCGCATCGCGGCTCTCCTGGATCATGCGCAGGCCGTCGCGCACCCACTGGATGACGGCACCGCCCACAAAGACGCTGCCCTCCAGCGCGTACTCCACCTTACCGTTCAGGCTGATGGCGATGGTAGAGATCAGGCCGTTCCGGCTGCGGCAGATGGTATCGCCGGTGTTCATCAGCAAAAAGCAGCCGGTGCCGTAGGTGTTCTTGGCCTCGCCCTTGCGAAAGCAGCTCTGTCCGAACAGCGCAGCCTGCTGGTCACCGGCAATGCCGGCTACCGGGATCTGCACACCGCACAGATCGGTGGTGCCGTAGACCTCGCTGGAATCCGTCACGCGGGGCAGGATGCAGCGCGGGATATCCAGCGCTTTGAGCAGGGTGTCGTCCCAGTCCAGCGTGCGGATGTTATACAGCATGGTGCGGCTGGCGTTGGTGCGGTCGGTGACATGCACTCTGCCGCCGGTCAGCTTCCAGACCAGCCATGTGTCCACAGTGCCGAACAGGATCTCCCCTGCCTCGGCCCGTTCCCGCGCACCGGGCACATTGTCCAGGATCCACTTGATCTTCGTTGCGGAGAAATAGGCATCGGGCATCAGGCCGGTGTTCTCCCGGATGTAGTCTGCCATGCCGGGCTGCTGCAGCAGTTCATCCACCAGCGGAGCCGTGCGGCGGCACTGCCAGACGATGGCGTTATAGATGGGGCGGCCGGTGGCCTTTTCCCACAGGATGGTGGTCTCCCGCTGGTTGGTGATGCCAATGGCGGCGATATCGTGGGCATCGACACCGCTCTGGGCCACCACCTCGTTCATAACTCCATACTGGGTGGACCAGATCTCCATGGGGTTGTGCTCCACCCAGCCCTGCTGCGGATAGATCTGCTCAAACTCGCGCTGCTGCACCGCAATGATATTCGCTCATTGTCGAACAGGATGGCACGGCTGCTGGTGGTTCCCTGATCCAGCGCCAGAACATATTTTGTACTCATGCTTTTGCTCCCTCCGTATCGTTCAGGAGTGTGTATCACAGATTTCGCGTCGCCACAACGTCCACGCCGGTGCCGCACACATCTGCCAGCACCACCTGCCCGGTGCGGACGGGGGCGTGCAGGGTGACGCGGTCCAGCGCAGCCATGACCTCGGTCATCTTCTCTTTGGGCACGGCCTGCGCAGTCTTTACCGGGCAGCGCGGGTACAGCCCACCCTCCACCCGCACGGTGCTGGTGAGGATGCGGGTGGGATGGGTCAGCTCTTCCCTGCCGTAGGCGGCACCGTTGGGGCAGGCGTTTCCAGTTACATTATAATCATTTTCCGGGTCTACCTGCAAGTGGCAGCCGCAGGGACAGCAGATGCAAATGACTTCTTTGATGCTGCTCATTCTGCAATAACCTCCTCTACCGCAACGGTCAGCGGGCCGTCTGCTTTTTCCAGCAGGACTTTGGGCAGTGCGATGTGTTCCATCTCACCGGGTGCCATGCGCTGGCGCTTGAACCGGGCCAGCTGCCTGCCGCCGCAGGTCACGGTGATCTGGCTGGGGCCGTAGTTCTGCCGCACACGGAAGGAAATGTTCACGCTCCTGTCCACATCAGCGGGGCGCACCCGCTGCGGCACGGTGTAGCCCACACCATTGCCCGGAACAAGGTCAAGGACGACCGTATCGGAGGCTTCGCCCTTCAAAACATAGGCCACCGCAGAAGCACCGGCAAGGTCGCTTTCGCCGGAAACGAAGTCCACCAGATCATGCACATGCACCACATTGCCGCAGGCGAACACGCCGGGGATGCCGGTCTCCATATTCTCGTAGACCACTGCGCCCTTGGTGTGGGGGTCCATGGGGATGCCCGCCTGCCGGGTCAGCTCATTTTCCGGGATCAGGCCAACGCTGAGCAGGATGGTGTCCACATCAAATTCCATCTCGGTGCCCGGGATGGGGCGGCGGTTTTCGTCCACCTTGGCAACGGTGGCCTTTTCCACGCGGGCCTTGCCCTGAATATCCACGATGGTATGGGACAGATACAGGGGGATGTCGAAGTCCTGCAGGCACTGCACGATGTTGCGGGTCAGGCCGCCGGAATACGGCATGACCTCCACGCAGGCCAGTACTTTGGCACCTTCCAGCGTCATGCGGCGGGCCATGATCAGGCCGATGTCGCCGCTGCCGAGGATGAGCACCCGCTTGCCTACCAGATAGCCCTCCATGTTGACATAGCGCTGGGCCGCACCGGCAGTGTAGATGCCGGCGGGGCGGCTGCCCGGGATGCCAATGGCACCGCGGGTGCGCTCCCGGCAGCCCATGCAGAGGATGATACTTCTGGCTTCCAAAATCTGATAGCCCTTTTCCCGGCTGACGCAGTGGATCTTTTTGTCCGGGGTGACGTCCAGCACCATCGTGCCCAGCTCCACCCGGACACCGGTGGAGCGCAGCAGTTCAATGCAGCGGCCTGCGTATTCCGGGCCGGTGAGCTGCTCGCCAAAGCGGTGCAGGCCGAAGCCGTTGTGGATGCACTGGTTCAGGATGCCGCCCAGCTCGTTGTCGCGCTCTAAGATAAGGATATCGCGCAGACCATGCTGCCATGCGCTGTAAGCTGCGGCAAGGCCTGCAGGGCCGCCGCCGACGATGACCAGATCAATCATGGTGCTCTCCCTCCTGCTTGGTTTCGCACAGTAAGACGTTGGTGCCGGCCTTATCCTGCAGCACGTCCAGCGGACGGATGCCCAGCGTTTTGCTGATCAGCTCCAGCACCCGCGGCCCGCAAAAGCCGCCCTGACAGCGGCCCATACCGGCACCGCAGCGGCGCTTGACACCGTCAATGGTGGTGGCGGGGATCTCTTCGTGCAGAGCATCCAGAATTTCGCCCTCGGTGATCGTCTCGCAGCGGCAGATCACGCGGCCATAGGCGGGTTCCTTTGCAATGAGCCGGGCTTTTTCTTCGGGCGGAAGCTCCTTGAAGCGCACCCGGGTGCGGCCATCTCTGTAATCCGCCTTGGGGGCGGGCAGATCGCCGTGAGCTTCCAGAATTTTGACGGCTTCTCTGGCAACGGCCGGTGCACTGGAAAGGCCGGGCGATTTCATGCCCGCCAGATCGATGAAGCCGGGTGCGCCTTCCGCTTCGCCGATAACGAAGTCGCCCGTGTCCACATTGGCACGGACACCCGCAAAATTGCGGATGGACTCGCTGAAGCGGATGTTCGGCACGCTGCGGCGCGCTGCGGCGCTGACGAAGGCCAGCCCGGCGGCGGTGCAGGCGGTATCGTCCCCTTCCACGGGGTCGGCGTTCGGGCCGACGATCAGGTTGCCGTGGACGGTGGGGGCCACCAGAACGCCCTTGCCGTTTTCGTTGGGGCACTGGAAGATGACGTGGTGCACACGGCTGCCCTCGGATTTGTCCAGCAGGTAGTATTCGCCCCGGGTGGGCTGGATGGTAAATTTGTGGGGTGCGGCCATATCGTGCACGGCCTGCGCCGAGATGCCTGCCGCATTGATGATATAGCGCGTTTCCACAATTCCGGAGGGGGTGGTCAGCGCCCAGCCGCCGGCGGTCTTTTCGATGTGGGTCACAGGGCAGCTGCGGTGCAGCTCCACGCCGTTGCGCACAGCCACTTCTGCCATTGCCAGCGCAAACTCCCACGGGCTGACGATGGCGGCGCTGGGCGCATACAGCGCGCCAACGACAGTGGGGGGCCAGATTCGGTTCCATGGCAAACGTTTCCTCTGCGGAAAGCAGCCGGATGCCCGGCACGCCGCTGGCGATGCCGTTCTCATACAGTTTCTGCAGGTGGGGCAGCTCTTCCGGGCTGAGGGCCAGCACCAGACTGCCGCACTGCAGGTACGGCACATCCAGCCGGGCGCAGATCTCCTTGGCCAGTGCGGACCCCTCCACGTTGAGCCGCGCCATCCGGGTGCCCGGTTCGGGGTCGTAGCCAGCGTGCAGAATGGCACTGTTGGCCTTGGTGGTGCAGTCTGCCACGTCATTTTCAGCCTCGAAAATGGCGGTCTGCAGCGGGTAATGGGACAGCTCATAGGCGGCTGCCGCACCAATGACACCGCAGCCGATAATTGCTACATCCAGCATAAAAACCTCCTGATCGCTCCGTTTGCCGAATAAAAGAAAAAGAGCAGGACAAACAAAAGGGCCTTTCGACTCTCCCCTTGCTTGTTCTGCTCGATCCTCTGAACAAACGTTTATTGTCTTTATGATAATGCGATCTGCACAAGATGTCAAGCGTTTGTTGAAAATTTAAAGCTCATTTTACCTGTGCAGCTTTTTCCTGCTCTTTGCGGGCGCGGAGGCTTTTGGCAGAGCACGGCCTGCTGCAGCATGGCCTGCAGCGCTGCGCCCGGCCACAAGGCCGGAGCCGAACGCCCAGTGCAGGTTAAAACCGCCGCAGCTGCCTGCGCAGTCCAGCGTTTCGCCCACAAAGTAAAGGCCCGGACAGCCCTTGAACTGGAAGTGCTGATCCACCTCCCGCAGGGCCAGCCCGCCGCCGGTGGTCTGGGCCTGCTTCCAGCTGCAGGGGGTCAGCCCTTCAAAGCGCCAGTGCTTGGCGGTGTGGGCCAGCTTCTGCCACTGTGCGGCGGTGAGCACGGCAGGCGCGTCGCTGTCCTGCAGCCCGGCGGCAGACCACACAGTACGGCCCAGCTTCTGGTTCAGCAGGCCCAGCCAGAAGTCAGCGGCGCTGCCCCCTGCCGTCTGGGCGGCGTGGGCCGCAAACAGGCTGGCAAGTGCGGTTTCGTCCACTGCCGGGAAGAGGTCCAGCTCCACAGCAGGAGCCTTGGGGCCGCGGCCCGGGGCCAGCAGGCCGGACAGCTGCATGATGCAGATGCCGGAAAGGCCGTAATCGGTGAACTGTACCTCGCCGTTCTCGCAGGCAAGCACACGGGCACCGTCCAGCAGGGATGCTGCTGCCTTGGCACGGATGCCAGCCAGCGCTTTGCGGGGCTTTGCGCACTGCAGGGCGGTCAGGCAGGGGTACAGCGGCTCCACCCTGCCGCCGCACTGGGCGGCGAACCGGGTGCCAAAGCCGTCGGTGCCGAACTGCGGCCCTGCCTCGCCGCCCATGGCGCAGATGACGGCATCGGCGCGCAGCGTTTCGGCAGAGCCGCCTGCCGTCTCGAACTGCACGGCGTAGCCGCTGCGGCTCTGGTTCAGGGTGCGCACGGTGCAGCCGGTGCGCAGCTGCACATGGTGCTGCGCAAGGTGATGCTCCAGCAGGGCCAGCACGTCCGCCGCCTGATTGGAGTACGGATACACCCGGCCCGCCTCGTCGGTGCGGGTATAAAGCCCCAGCGCACGGAACCAGCGCAGCGGGTCGGCGGTATTTACGGCATCCAGCAGCGGACGAAGTGCTGCCGGGTCGGCAGTGAAATACAGCTCCGGTGCAATGCCGGTGTTATCCAGATTGCAGCGGCCATTGCCGGTGGCAAGCAGCTTTTTGCCCGGCTTCGGGTTGCGCTCCAGCACAATGACCTGTGCAGCGGGGGCACTTTGTGCCGCCGCCAGCGCGGCTGCAAGACCGGCGGCACCGCCGCCCAGAATGAGGATGTTCGGCATCCGGACACCTGCCTTTCTCAGTAGAATTTTAGGAGCTGTCTTCATAAGCGGGGTGCTGTGCTTATGAAAACAGCTTTTTGTATCATTGTAGCAGAACCCTGCCGGAAACGCAACGAAGAGGCAGCTTTCCGTGCAGGTCTTTTTGCGCGGGGGCAGCAGGTATAAATGGCCCGGCCTGACAGATACTAGTGCTGCAGGCATTTTTAAGGAAACGGAGGAGCAAAAACATGAAAGCAACAGGAATCGTGCGCCGCATCGACGAGCTGGGCCGGGTGGTGATCCCCAAGGAGATCCGCCGCACCCAGCGCATCCGCCGCGGCGACCCGCTGGAGATCTTCACCACAGGCGACGGCGAGGTGATCTTTAAAAAGTATTCGCCCATTGGCGAGATGAACGCAGTAGCGGCCCAGTATACCGAGGTGCTCAGCAAAAGCTTTGCGCTGACCGCACTGGTGGCCGACCGCGACCGCATCCTTACGGTGAGCGGCAGCGGGCGGCGGGAGCTGGCCGACCGCAGCATCAGCCAGCCGCTGGAAAAGCTGATGGATGGCCGCAGGCTGTACCAGAGCGAGGGCATTGCCGAAAAGTGCATCCTGCCCTGCGAGGGCTCGCCCCGAGCAGTGCTGTGCGCCGCACCCATCATTGCGGCGGGCGATGTGACCGGCGTGGTGGCCCTGCTGACCGAAGACCGCACGGCCACGCCGGATGCTGCCCAGCTCAAGGCCGTGAATGTGGCAGCGGCATTTCTGGCAAGGCAGATGGAAGAGTAAAGAACATGCCGGAGCGCTTTCCTTATAATAAGGAGGGCGCTTTCTTCGTTTATGACAGAATTATGAATCTTTTAAAACATTTTTCCAAGGGGCTTGACAGCACCGGAAAATTGGCTATAATGGTCTTAGCACTCAGGAACAAGGAGTGCTAAACAAACAAAGCGAACGCAAAAAGGAGGCAGGCGCTATGACGATGGATGCACGCAAGCAGCGAGTCTTGCAGGCGATCGTGGCGCTGTATGGTCTCGAAGGCGAGCCCGTTGGCAGCAGCGTGCTGGCAAACTACTTTGACATGGCAGTTTCCAGCGCAACGCTTCGCAATGAGATGGCGGCGCTGACAAAGCTGGGTCTGCTGGAGCAGCCCCACACCAGCGCGGGCCGTGTGCCCAGCGCCAAGGGCTACCGTTATTACCTTGATAATCTGCTGACCGACGATCAGCCGCTGGATCGTGTGAGCCGCGCCCGTGTGGATGCGGTGTTCGCAAGCCTCGACCATGAGCCGGAAAAGCTGGCCGCAGGTGCCGCCAAGGCGCTGGCCGCCATCAGCGGCTGCACCGCCGCCATCAGCACCCCGTGTGCCGAGGATCTGTGCATCGCCCACTATGAAGTGGTTCAGGTGGGCCGCAGCGCAGCGGCTGTGCTGGCCGTTACCACGGCCGGTTACGTTCGTACCCGTGTGGCACGGGTGCGTACCGGCCTCTCCCGCGAGAATGCGGCAGCACTTGCCGCACTGCTCAACCGCAACCTTACCTTTGTAGCGCCGGTGGATCTTTCCACCCGGCTGCTGGCAGAGCTGTGCAGCCAGATCGACCCGGAGCTGGTGCCCGTTATCAGTGCAGCGGCTGCCATCCTGCAGGATTCCGTCAAGCCCCACGTATTTCTGGGCGGCGAGCAGTATCTGCTGGACTGGCCCCAGCTGGACGGCAAGGTGGGCGACATCCTCACACTGCTGAACGACGAGGAGCAGGCCGCAGGCCTGATCGCACCTCCGGCAGAACGCAGTGAGAGCGTGCTGCTGGGCGAGGATCTGGAACCGCAGATCCCGGGCCTGTGCATCGTGAGCGACCGGTATCTGGTGGGCGGAGGCCTGTGGGGCTCCATTGCATTGATCGGTCCCACCCGGATGCCCTTCCAGAAACTGATGCCGCTGCTGCATTACTTTGCAGACCAGCTGGGCGAGGGCATGAGCGGCAAACGAAAAGACACCCCGCAGGCTGCCGTACCCCGGCGGACTGTGATCTATAAGGAGGATCTGGAATGAGCGAAGAAGCAAAAAAGACGGCTCCGGCTCAGGAAGCGGAGCAGCCCGAAACGGCTCCCGAGGAAAAGGCCCAGCAGGCAGCACCCGAACAGGAACCTGCTGCTGAAGCTGCCGACCCGAAGGATGACAAGAAGAAGGATGGCGGCTGGTTCAACAAGAAGGCCCGTGAGCTGGAAGCCGTAAAGGCAAAGCTGGATGCTGCCGAAGCCAACGCTGCACAGGCCAAAGACCAGCTGCTGCGCATGGCAGCGGAGTACGAGAACTACCGCAAGCGCTCCACCCGCGAAGCCGACCAGAAGTTCAACGATGGCATTTCCTTTGCGGTGAACCAGATCATTCCCATTCTGGATACGCTGGAGATGGCAGCCAACGCCCCCACCACCGACGAGAACTACAAAAAGGGCGTGACCATGACGCTGGACAAGGCCGCCAAGGCGCTGGATGCTCTCCATGTGGAGGAGATCGAGGCGCTGGGCAAGCCCTTTGACCCCAACTTCATGAATGCAGTGCAGCAGATCCCCGCCCCGGACGGACAGGAGAGCGGCACCGTCATCACGGTCTACCAGAAGGGCTACAAGCTGGGCGATAAGATCGTCCGCCATGCGACCGTTGTAGTGGCCGAATAACAAAGCAGAAACCCGAAAGGGTTTTGAATATAACATCCGCTTACAAACATTTGAGCATCACATAAACAATACGATTTGTTCTTTCGAGAGGAGTTTTCATTATGAGTAAGATCATTGGTATCGACCTTGGTACTACCAACAGCTGCGTGGCTGTCATGGAGGGCGGCGAGCCCGTTGTTATCGCAAACTCTGAGGGTGCACGCACCACCCCGTCTGTGGTCGGCTTTACCAAGACCGGCGATCGTCTGGTGGGTCAGGTGGCAAAGCGTCAGGCCATCACCAACCCTGAGAACACCGTTGCTTCCATCAAGCGCTTCATGGGCACCGACCACAAGGTGACCCTGAACGGCAAGGAGTACACTCCCCAGCAGGTCAGCGCTATGATCCTGCAGAAGCTGAAGGCGGATGCCGAGGCTTATCTGGGCGAGCCTGTTACCGAGGCTGTCATTACCGTTCCTGCATACTTCAACGACAGCCAGCGTCAGGCTACCAAGGACGCAGGCACTATTGCAGGCCTGAACGTCAAGCGTATCATCAACGAGCCTACTGCCGCTTCTCTGGCATATGGCATCGATAAGGAAGAAGACCAGAAGATCATGGTCTACGATCTGGGCGGTGGCACCTTCGATGTGTCCATCATCGAGATGGGCGACGGCGTTACCGAGGTTCTGGCCACCAACGGTGATACCCATCTGGGCGGCGATGACTTCGATGAGCGCATCATCAACTGGATGGCAGATGCCTTCCAGACCGAGAACGGCATCGACCTGCGCAAGGACAAGATGGCTGCGCAGCGTTTGAAGGAAGCTGCCGAAAAGGCAAAGATCGAGCTGTCCAGCGCAATGAGCAGCCAGATCAACCTGCCCTTCATCACTGCCGATGCTACCGGCCCCAAGCACTTGGATATGACCCTGACCCGCGCAAAGTTCAACGAGCTGACCGCTGATCTGGTCGATCGCACCATGGGCCCCGTCCGCAAGGCTCTGCAGGATGCAGGCCTGCGTCCCTCTGACCTGAAGAAGGTCCTGATGGTCGGTGGTTCCACCCGTATCCCCGCTGTCTACGATGCAGTCAAGAAGGAACTGAACTGCGAGCCCTTCAAGGGCATCAACCCCGATGAGTGCGTGGCTGTGGGCGCTGCCATTCAGGGCGGCGTGCTGCAGGGCGATGTGAAGGGTCTGCTGCTGCTGGATGTCACCCCGCTGAGCCTGGGCATTGAAACTCTGGGCGGCGTGTGCACCAAGATCATCGACCGCAATACCACCATCCCCACCCACAAGAGTCAGGTGTTCTCCACCGCTGCAGACAACCAGCCCTCTGTTGAGGTCAACGTTCTGCAGGGCGAGCGTGAGTTCGCACGCGACAACAAGAGCCTGGGTGTCTTCCATCTGGACGGCATCGCTCCGGCTCCCCGTGGTGTGCCTCAGATCGAAGTTACCTTCGATATCGATGCAAACGGCATCGTGAAGGTCAGCGCAAAGGATCTGGGTACCGGCAAGGAGCAGAACATCACCATTACCGCTTCCACCAACATGTCCAAGGAGGACATTGACAAGGCTGTGAAGGAAGCTGAGCAGTTTGCTGCCGACGATAAGAAGAAGCGTGAAGAGGTCGATATCCGCAACGGTGCCGACCAGATGGTGTTCCAGACCGAGAAGATGCTGAAGGAGAACGGCGACAAGCTGCCCGCCGACGTGAAGAGCGAGGCCGAGAGCAAGCTGGCCGACCTGAAGACCGCTGTTCAGTCCGGCAACGTGGACGACATCAAGGCAAAGCAGGAAGCCCTGAGCCAGGTGTTCGAGAAGATGTATCAGGCAGCCGCTGCCGCACAGCAGGCCGCCGGTGCACAGCCCGGCCCCGATGCAGGCGCAAACAACCAGCAGAAGCCGGGTGATGACGGCGTTGTGGATGCCGACTTCAAGGAAGTCTGATAAAAAACACAGCAGTGTGTGCCCGGCCAAACCGGCGGACGCACGCGTGGAATAGCAAAAGCCGCTCCGGTTTTGCCGGAGCGGCTCTTGCTGGTTATAGAGCGAGGAACCAACCGGGGCGTTTCCCGGATCAAACGTTCCCGGAGAGGTGAGTGGATATGGCACAGGAAAAGCGTGATTACTACGAAGTGCTGGGGGTATCCAAGACTGCGACCGATGCCGAGATCAAAAAGGCATACCGCAAGCTTGCAATGAAATACCACCCGGACTATAACCCCGGCGATAAGGACGCCGAGGAAAAGTTCAAGGAAGTAAACGAAGCAAACGAGGTGCTTTCGGACCCGAAGAAGCGCCAGCTGTACGACCAGTACGGCTTTGCAGGTGTTGACCCTGCCTATGCAGCACAGAACGGCGGCGGCCCCGGTGCGGGCGGCTTTGGCGGTTTTGGCGGCGACGGCGTGGATCTGGGCGACATTTTCGGCGATATCTTTGGCGGCGGCTTCGGCGGCTTTGGCGGTTCGTCCCGTCAGGCGAACCCCAACGCACCGCGCAAGGGTCAGGATATCCGCGTGCGCATCACCCTGAGCTTTGACGAGGCCGTGCACGGCTGCAAGAAGAACATCACCATCACCCGCCAGCAGGAGTGCACCGAGTGCCACGGCAGCGGCTGTGCCGCCGGTTCCAGCCCCGAGACCTGCCCGGACTGCGGCGGCCGCGGCTTCGTGATCCGTCAGCAGCGCACCCCCTTTGGCGTGATGCAGACCCAGCAGCCCTGCTCCCGCTGTGGCGGCAAGGGCAAGCTGGTCAAGAATCCCTGCAAGGTCTGCCATGGCAGCGGTAAGGTGGCTGCTAAAAAGACGCTGGAGGTGTCCATCCCCATGGGCATCGACGACGACCAGAGCTTTGCACTGCGCGGCATGGGCGATGCCGGTGCAAACGGCGGTCCTTCCGGTGATGTGATCGTCATGGTCACGGTGCGCCCCAGCGAGGTGTTCCAGCGCGACGGCTACGATGTGTGGGTCACCGTGCCCATCACTTACAGTCAGGCCGTGCTGGGCGACACCGTGCAGGTGCCCTCCATTGACGGCAAGGTGGAGTACACCGTGCCCGAGGGCACCCAGAGCGGCACCACCTTCCGCCTGCGCGGCAAGGGCATCCAGTACCTGAATGGCCGCGGCCGCGGTGATATGTACGTCAAGTGCGAGGTGGAGATCCCCAAGAAGCTGAACAAGACCCAGCGGGAGGCCCTGAAGAAGTTCGAGGGCACCCTGAAAGAAGAAAACTACGAAAAGCGCAAGGGCTTCTTCAAAAAGCTGAAGGACATGTTCAACAACTGAGACTGAAAACCGCATAACATAAAAAGCGGCGGCACTTCCCAAACGGGAGGTGCCGCCGCTTTTGCTTTTTCAGAACAGAGACCGGGACTTAGTTGCCGAAGATCAACAGGGCGTTGGGCACAAGGCCGATGATGGTTGCGCAGGAACCAATGAACCAGAAGCTGCAGCCGATGTCATGGATGGTGTTCGTGGGGCTTTTTTCAGCATGGGCAACCAGAGCGTTCATGCCGTTTTCCACCCAGTTGGAGTTGATATTTGCCTTGCGGTAATCGTGGATGGCAGAAACAGCCTTGTACCAGCCGTACAGCGGGAACCATGCCATGGCGGCTTCCACAACACCTACGCCGCCCTCGGTGTAGGTCATTTCTTCGCAGGACAAAACATTGTATGCAGCAGGATAAGTAATGGCGTTCGTCATAAAGCAAAACTCCTTTTTTAGGTTTGATAAAAAAAGCGGCGGCTCTTCCGTTGAAGAGCCGCCGCAAAAAGCCCTTTGGTGTACTCCTGAAAATTAGAAGTAGATGATGCCCAGAGACATAACGGCAGAAAGGCCAAAGCTGCTGATGGTCGATGCAGCATTCCAGAAGATCATGCCGGCATGGTAGAAGGTATTGGTCACATTGCCCTTGCAGTCGGCTTTGATATCGCTCCAGACGTTGGATACCCAGTTGTCGTGATCCTTCTTGCGTGCTTCACGGCAGGTGTTGATGCCGATAACCGTAGCGTAGCCGGGCCACAGCCATGCAGCGACAGCCTGACCGACGGTAGCACCGCCTTCGGTGTAGGTCATTTCTTCGCAGGACAGAACGTTGTAGGAAGCAGGCATCATGATTTTGTTTTCCATAATAACACTCCTTTGAATCAAAGCTATCCAGACAGTGCAAGATCGCACTGTTTAAAACCCAAAAATAAACCGGGATATGCGCTTGGAGATCGTTCTCATAAAGCAGGGCGCGCCGCCGCATGACGCGAGTAGTTGCTTGCAGGAAAAGGAAAGCAGTGCTGTTCTCTGCAGGCAAAAGACCGTTCAGACGGTATACAGTGCTCAGGCAGCCGATTTCTTATTTCTGCTTGATGAAAAGCCCGCGGCCCTCTATGGCGGAAAAGGCCGCGGGTAAAGGGGTCTTTGGTCTCTCCGGACGGATCTTATGAGCAGGGTCAGAGCAGGACGATGGCAGCATTGACCAGAAAACCAACGCCGGTAGCGCTGGTCGCGGTGACCCAGACGATGCGTCCCAGATCACGCAGCATGTTCTGCGCACTGGAATCCATATCGCGGCTCAGAGCATCCAGACCGGTATCCAGCCAGTCGTTGGGGTGGCTCTTGCGGTAGTTGCGCATGGCGGTAACACCCATGTACCAGCCAATGGGCGGAATCCAGTTCAGCAGAGCTTCCGTAAAGGTAGCACCGCCCTCGGTGTAGGTCATCTCTTCGCAGGAAAGAACGTTGTAGGAGGCAGGCATCATGATCTTGTTTTCCATAATAACACTCCTTTGAATCAAAGATCGTATCAGCACATTCTATGCACTGTTCACACCAGATCGAACCATCGATGAAGAGCAACTGCTCTATATCGCCATTGTACAACACCCGTTGATTTTTTGCAAGGGGTGAATGGGCAGAGTGCGCAAAAACTGGAGAGACTTCCGAAAAGAACTAGAAAAATTTGTGAAAAAAGACTGCAATAATTTGACATAAAACAACAGCGCCCTTTCCTTTGCGGAAAAGGCGCTGCCATGTTTACCCGGCCACACCGGCACGGTAGAGGTACGGGTCGCTCTTGAAGCTGTCAAAGCTGTACAGCACCAGGATCTGGTCATAATCGTTATCCGCGATCAGCTGATCCAGACCGTAGTTGTAGTTGCGGAAGTCCACCACATCGATCTGGGCGTAGTTTGCCGTCAGATACGGTGCAAAGCAGTTGGCGTAGCTGTCCTTGATCACCAGAATGCGCCCGGTACCGTCGCCCTCAATGCGGCTCAGGCCGTTGTTGCCATGCAGGAACATGGCGTACTTATCGTACACGTTCAGCTTGTCCGTGTCGTACAGGCCGGTGGTCTGGCCGTCTGCGGGCTGGCCTGCAGCGGTGACATTATAGATGGTCAGGCTGTTCGGCAGGTCGTAGTAGGTGATAGTATCCGGCACGGCATTCCATGTGCGGGCCTTGGAGTAGTGGGTGCCGTAGAAATTTTCGGCGGTCAGAGCCGTGTGCGCGGCAGGGTCGAAGGGGGTCAGGCCCAGTGTACCGCACAGCTGCTGGTAGGCGTAATAAGCGCCAAGGCTCGTCCAGTGATGGTCGGTGCGGTAGTAGATATATTCGTCCTTGTGTTCGGCAAGGGTCTGCCGCACATCCACAAAGCGCCCTCCGGCGGCCTGTACGGCGGCGGAAAGCTGGTCGAGATAGGCATCCTCGTCCAGCAGCGGCGCGTTTGCAGGCACGTTTTCCGGGTAAATGACCGATGCTGCCGGGGCCAGCAGTACATCCACCTTACCCGGGTGGCGCTGGCACAGTGCTTCCACAGCGGCGGTGTTCTTGGGCAGGGTGCGGTTCTCGCTGTCCAGCAGGCCGAAGGTGCGGGGGAACATCATGTGCTCTTTGCCCAGCAGGATGCCGCCGTTCTGCTCCTTCTGCAGCAGGGTGGTCTCCACTACGCTCTGCAGGCTGATCCACTCATCGCGGCCGAACACCTGATCCTTCACGTACTTTGTGTAGGCGGTAAAGTAGCTGTTCAGCCCCTTGGCGGAAAGCTGGGTCAGCGCCGGGCGCTGGGAAAGGGTGGTGTTTTCCATCTCGCTGTAGGCGCGGTCCGGTGTAATAAGGTCCAGTGCGAACAGACCAATAAAGAACAGGCTGAACACCACCAGCACCGGGTAGTGCAGGAGCGAGGAAGATTTTTTGGAATGCTTGTCCATCTTCACGCCTCCTTAAAAGTTGAAATAGAGGAACGGGCTGTTGGTACTGCCCACCACATAGGCGGTGGAGACCACCAGCAGCGCCAGAATGGCGGCACAGCGGGTGACGGCATTCTTTTTGAGCAGGTTCCAAATCTTTTCAATGAGCGGGGTGCAGCAGAGGATGCTGACCACCAGCAGCACACCGTAGTTGCGCAGGAAGTACAGCGGCGAAACACCGCCGGAAGGAACGAACAGTTTGTGGAACAGCAGACCGAAGCTTACGCCCGTATCGTTGCCCACGAACATGGCCCAGCCCACCACCACGAGGAACAGGGTGTAGATGTGGGGCCACACTCTGCCCTTTTGCAGGTGGGGCAGCAGGAACAGCTTTTCTACAGCCAGCAGCACAAAGTAGTACAGGCCCCAGCAGATAAAGTTCCAGTTCGCGCCGTGCCAGATGCCGGTGAGCAGCTCCACCACGAACAGGTTGAAGATCTGGCGCTTCAGGCCCTTGCGGTTGCCGCCGAGAGGGATATACACATACTCCCGGAACCAGCCGGAAAGGGTCATGTGCCAGCGCCGCCAGAACTCGGTGATGGATGCGGAGATATAAGGGTAGTTGAAGTTTGCGGGGAAGTCGAAGCCCAGCATCTTGCCCATGCCAATGCCCATCATGGAGTAGCCGGAAAAATCAAAGTAGAGCTGCAGGCTGTAGGCGATGATGCCCAGCCACACCAGCGGGGTGGATGCATTGGCAAGGCCCACAAAGGTGGTGGAAGGGCTGTCCGCAACGCCGATGATGTCTGTCCACAAAGCACCGATGGCATCCGCCAGCAGCACCTTTTTGGCAAGGCCAAAGGTGAACAGGGTCATGCCCTCTTCGAGCTGCTGCAGGCTGTAGCGGTGTCGGTATACGTGCAGCTGGTTCGAGACATCGCGGTATTTCACGATGGGGCCGGCGATCAGCTGAGGGAACATGACCACATAGGCACCAAAGTCGATGATATTACGCTCTGCCTTTACATCCCGGCGGTAAACATCGATGGAGTAGGAAAGGGTCTGGAAGGTGTAAAAGCTGATACCCAGCGGCAGAGTGCCAATGCCCTGGATCTCGGCAAAGGCGGTGCCCAGCAGGGCGTTTGCGCTGCGCAGCACAAAGTTTGCGTATTTGAAGTAGAATAGCATCCCAAGGCTGCCAATGAGGGCCACCAGCAGAAATGTCCTGCGCAGGGCCGGCTTTTGGTCGAAGTGCTCGATGCACAGGCCGCTGATGTAGTTGATGAGGATGAGGGCCACCATGACCGGGAAAAACCGTACCTCGCCCCAGCAGTAGAACACCAGACTGCAGAGGAACAGCACGGTGTTCTTGAGCTTTGCGGGCGCAAGGTAATACAGCGCCAGCGTGATGGGCAGAAACCGGAACAGAAAGATGATGGTGCTGAAAACCAAAGCGTCAGCCTCCTTTTAGCCGAAAAAAGCCGATGCCGCAAATGGCACCGGCCTTGGGTGGATCCAGATTCAGTCTGCCAGTGCGCTGTCCACGGCGCTGTCCAGATCGGCAGTGCACTCGTTGGATGCGATCACCATGACAATGGTGTTGCCCTTGAAGGCGATGACAGCGTTCTCCACGTTATCCTGCGCCTGAGCAAACTCGGCGTAGTTGCCGTAGAAGGCCACCTGATCCTGCTGGTAGGAAGCCAGTTGGTTGGCTACGTCCTCGGCCTTGCCGTCGGCAGCTTCGAGCACCAGCACCAGACCGGCATCGCCGTTGTCGTTGCTCTTCACGCCCTTGTAGCTCACCACGTCCTCAGCCTGCAGGCCGAAATCGTACTCAATGTTCATGGCTGCGATCTCGAACTGGTTGGAGATGGGGTCGGCTTCCAGCAGAGCATTGAAAACACCGTCCAGTGCATCAGAGCCGTTCTCGGCAGCATTGTCCACAACAGCGGATGCGGCGGCGCTGGAAGCGGGAGATTCCGCAGCAGCGGTGGAAACGGAGGAGGGAGCGGCCGAAGAGCTGGCGGAACTGCCGCAGCCGGTAAGAGCGACAGCAGCCAGCGCGCCGGTGAGAGCAATGTAAAGATTTTTGTGCGATTATCATAAAATATTCCTTCTTTGTCAAACATTTTTGCAGCTGCCCAAAGCGGTCCTGCATCAGGGCAGACTATTGTTATCTTACCATAACTGTGTGCAAAATGCAACGAAAAGCCCCTCGGTTTTACGGATTTTTAACCGGTGATCTTCTCCCCTGCAGCAAGCTTCTGCAGCACGGCAACGGCATCCTCAAAGCACAGGCCGCTCTGCTGGATCAGGGCCGCATTTTCCGGCCCCACATAGCGCCAGTGCCACGGCTCGTAGGTGATCTCGGTAACGGCTTCTGCGTTTTTGGGGTACCGCAGGATGAAGCCGTATTCCACGGCATGGGCGCTCAGCCAGCGGAAGGCCTCGGTGTTTTCAAAGCCCTCGGTCAGGTCGGTGTGCTCCGGGCTGTTCAGGTCGGCAGCAAGGCCGCAGTTGTGCTCCGAGTAGCCCGGCGGGTTCACGATATTTGCCGCCTGCTTTTTCGCCTCGGCTTCGCTCAGGCCCTTATTGCGGAAATACTGGGTCTTTTTGTCGTAGAGGTTCTTCTGGTAGTCCACGCTGCGGTAGCCGCTCTGCATCCAGATGGTCACGCCGTCCTTTGCGGCGGCGGCCTGCATGGCGAGGAACGCATCGGCGGCTTCGGTCTGCAGGGTCTTGTTCACAGCGGTGGCCGAGCCGCACGCCTTGGTGGTAAAGGTATGATCGTCCGGCATTTTGTTCGTGTGGTTCACCAGCACCATGCGGGGATCATCCAGAATGGCCTGCGCCTGCCGGGCGGTCAGCAGACTGCTTTCTGCCTCTGATGCTGCCGAGGCGCTGGATGTGGAAGTTGCCGAGGCGGCAGGCACAGCGGAACGGCTGTGCAGCACGAACGAGGCCCCGCCCACGGCAATGCAGGCCACGACGGTAACGGTGAACACGCGCCGCACGGCGGGCCGCAGATGGCGGCGGTGATGAGGATGGACAGACAGGTTCATCTGGAATACCTTCTTTCCGGTGGATGTGCATAGAGTTTGCTTCCTATGGGCAAGATATGCCCGGAGGGGAAACAATATGAAAATGACAGCACAGGAATATGCGCGCCGGGTGCGGCGCATCGGGCCGCACTCGCCCTTGGGGCTGGACTGCCTGTGGGCTTTTGGCGTGGGCGGCGGCATCTGCCTGCTGGGCGAAGTGCTGCGCCAGAGCTATCTTGCCATGGGCGTGGAAGCCGACCTTGCCGGCACCCTGACCAGCTGCAGCCTGATCGTGCTCTCAGCGGTGCTTACCACGCTGGGCTGGTACCAGAAGCTGGCCGCAAAGGCCGGGGCCGGGTCGCTGGTGCCCATCACAGGCTTTGCCAATGCGGTGGTCAGCGCGGCCATCGAGTTCAAGGCCGAGGGCCGGGTGCTGGGTACCGGGGCCAAGATGTTCACCATTGCCGGGCCGGTGATCGTGTACGGCACGCTGGCGGCGGTGGTGTACGGCGCGGTGCTGTGGGTGCTGGGCATGGCGGGTGTGCCTGTGCTGTCATAAACACGGGCAAGTGTGCCATAAGATTGCAGCATGATGTTATTATACAACATTTTATGGAACGTTTTTCATCTATTTTCCACGAAGGAGAAATTTTGCCTATGACGGTCCGGTGCGGGGATACCCTGCTGTTCCAGACACTGCCGGCGATCGCTGCAGGTGCAGCGGTGGGCGGCAAAAAAAGAGAGCGAAGGCCCGCTGGCGGCAGAGTTCGACGAGCTGAGCGCAGACAACCGCTTTGGCCAGTCCAGCTGGGAAGCTGCGGAAAAATATCTGCAGCTGCGCGCTGCGCGGCTGTGCCTGCAAAAGGCGGCGCTTCCGCAGGAAAAGGTGCAGCTGGCCCTCGCCGGGGATCTGCAGGCCCAGTGCACGGCATCCAGCTATGCCATGCGGGAGCTGGGTGTGCCCTTTGCCGGGCTGTTCGGGGCCTGCAGCACCATGGCCGAGGGCCTTGCGCTGGGCGCTGCTCTGTGCGAGGGCGGTGCTGCGCGCAATCTGCTGGCCATGGCTTCCAGCCACTTCTGCGCGGCAGAGCGGCAGTTCCGCACGCCGCTGAGCTACGGCGCGGTGCGCACGCCCACGGCCCAGTGGACTGCCACCGCTGCCGGATGCTGCCTTTTGCAGCCGCAGGGCGAAGGCGTTGGCATTGCCGCTGCCACCTTTGGCCGTGTGCAGGATTATCAGGTAAAGGACATCAACAATATGGGGGCTGCCATGGCCCCGGCAGCAGCTTCCACCCTGCTGCACTATTTTAAGGATACCGGCACCGAACCGCAGGAGTTCGACTGCATCTATACCGGCGACCTTGGGCAGGTGGGCAGTCAGCTGCTGCGGGAGCTGCTGGCCGCAGAAGGCTTGCTGATCAAAAACCATGTAGACTGCGGGTGCATTCTGTTCGACGCAAACGAGCAGAGCGTAAAGAGCGGCGGCTCCGGCCCGGGCTGCTGCGCGGCGGTGCTGTGCGGGCACATCCTGCCGCGCCTGCGCCGGGGCAGCCAGAAGCGGGTGCTGTTCACAGCCACCGGGGCCCTGATGAGCCAGACCACCTTTTTGCAGAAGGAGACCATCCCGGCGGTGGCGCATCTGGTGGAGCTGCGTGCGCCGGAAAAGGAGAAGTAAGATGAACTATTTCTGGGCTTTCTGTGTGGGCGGGGCCATCTGCGTGGCGGGACAGCTGCTCATCGACCTGACCGGCCTGACCCCGGCCCGCATCCTGACCGGATATGTGGTGGCGGGCGTGGTGCTTTCGGCCATTGGGTGGTATGCCCCGCTGGCCGAGTTTGCCGGGTGCGGGGCCACGGTTCCCCTGCTGGGCTTCGGCCATCTGCTGGCAAAGGGCGTGCGCACTGCGCTGCAGGAAGAAGGTGCTGTGGGCATCCTCACCGGCGGGCTGACCGCCGCTGCGGCCGGTGTTACCACCAGCCTTGTGTGCGGCGTGGTGTGCAGCTGGGTGGGCAAAAGTCACGACCAGAACTGAAGAAGAAATACACCAGAACATTGTCACTTTGTCCGCCACCCTTCGCCCTGTTTTTCCACCGCACTGCGGTAAACTGTGCAAAACGGGAGGTGATGCGGATGAAGCACCGCTGGACGACCCTTTTGTGGGAGCTTTGGGCTGCACAGGCCTTGTGCGCGGTGGCAGCCCTGCCGCCGGGCAGTGCGTTCCATACATGCCCGGCACTGGCGCTGCCGGGGCTGGCCCTTGCGGCGGCGGTGCCCACGGCATGGGCTGCGTGGGCGCTACTGGCCGAGCCGCCCGACGGCCTGCCGCCGGAGCAGCTTCTGGAGCAGGCACCGGGGTTCGATTTTGCCACCCTGTGCGATTTTGAGCGGCCTGCTGCCGTGCCCTGAAAAGCGGGCAAAACAAAAACCCCTGTGCCGGGAACCCGGTACAGAGGTTTTGTTCGTCAATCAGAAAGCGATCAAGCGTTCTTGTTAGCACGCTTTGCCATACGGCTGATCTTGCGGCTGGCGGTGTTCTTTTTGATGACACCCTTAGCGCGAGCCTTGTCGATCGCGGAAACAGCAGCCAGGACGGTTGCGTCCTTGTCAGCGGCATTCGCATCGATGGCAGCGTCTGCCTTCTTGACGACTGTTTTCAGGTTGGTCTTAATGGCCTTGTTGTGAGCCTGCTCTGCAGCAGCCTGCACGACGCGGTCCTTCTGAGATTTGATGTTAGGCATTCGTTCCACCTCCTTGGCTACCTATAACAGCGCACCCTATGATACCATATTTCGCGTACCAGCGCAAGCGTTTTTTTGATTTTTGTTTAGAAAAGTTTTATTTTTTCCATACTTTCTGCATGCAGAGGGGGCATTTGGCCCCAAAACAGGCAGGAGGAGCAGAAAAATGCGTTTTACCGATATGGCAGACGAGATGTTTGGTGCAGCACAGGGGGCGCTGCCTGCCGGGGTAAGGCTTGCCACAGCAAAGCGCGGCGGGGTCACAATAACGCGGGTGGAGATCGCGCGCGAAGGGCTGGCGAAGCCCCGCGGACGGTATGTCACGCTGGAAATGCCCAGCGTCAGCGTGCTGGACGAGCGGGACGCTGCGGTGATCGAGACCTGTGCGGCAGAACTGCGCGCCCTGCTGCCGCCGGAAGGGCCGGTGCTGGTGCTGGGCATCGGGAACCGGCGGGTCACGGCGGATGCCCTCGGCCCGCGCACGGCGCAGAAGATTTTAGTCACCATGGGGCCGCAGCACACGCTGCCGGTAAAAGGCATCCGGCCGGTGGCCGCCATTGCGCCGGGGGTGTCGGCCTCCACCGGGCTGACTCTGCGCCAGCTGGCCGGGGCCATGGTGGAAGCGGTGCGGCCGGCGGCCCTGATCTGCGTGGACAGCCTTTGCAGTGCCGAGGGCGCGCGGCTGGGCCGCAGCGTGCAGTTCTCCGACACCGGGCTGTACCCGGCGCAGGCGGATCATGCAAAGCATCTGGACGCGGCAGCGCTGGGCGTGCCGGTGATCGCGGCGGGCATCCCCACCTTGATGGATTCGGACGAAGGAGCAGATCTTGTGGTCACGCCCCGGGCGCTGGACAGCGTGATCGCCCACGGCTCGGCTCTTCTGGCCGGTGCCATCAACCGGGCCTTGCAGCCAAGGCTCAGCGTGGCGCAGCTGTTCTGGCTGGCGGGGTAACACCGGTGGGCCGGAAGGGAGGTTATTTTATGCGCAGCAAAGCACTGCCGCCCGCCCGGGCGCAGGGGCATATCGTGCCGTTTCTGGAAGCGGCTGCTCTGTTTGCCGCACTGTGCATCTTTGCCCGCACGGCGGCACTGATGCTGGCTGCGGCCATTACTGCACCGCTGCCAATGGCCGAAACTCTTTTCTGGCTGGGGCGGCAGTCCGCACAGGAGCAGCCCGCATCATCTGTGCAGGTGGAAGCAGCACCGGACAGCACACCGGAAGCGGCGGCATCCTCTCTGCCGCAGGCCGTGCAGGCGCTGACCGGGAACATTGAGGACTACCTTGTGCCGCTGCTGGGCGAGGAAGCCCGCCCGGCGGATGCGGGTGCTGTCATTGAAAAAAATTATCCGCAGGGCAGCGGCGAAAAGTACATTCCCTGCGGGGCGGGCAGCATCAAAAACAATACCCGGCAGACGGCGGCAGACATTGCGGCGGAGATCGAGAATCCGCTGCCCTTTGCCATTGAGCCGAACAGTCCCGACCCGCAGGTGCTGGTGATGCACACTCACGCCACCGAGGACTACCGCCTTTCGGCCGGGCTGTGGTTTGCCCCCGGCGATGGTGCCCGCAGCACCGACTGCAGCGTGAACATGTGCGCGGTGGGCCGTGTGGTGGCCGATACCCTCAATGCGGCAGGCATCAACACCCTGCACGACGAGACCCTGAACGACTACCCCAGCTACACCGGCAGCTATGCCAACAGCCGGGCCGTGGTGCAGCAGTATCTGGCCCGGTATCCCAGCATCAAGGTGGTGCTGGATGTCCACCGGGATGCCATCGAGACGGAAAGCGGCAGCCGCTATGCCCCGGTGTGCACGGTGGACGGGCGGCAGGCCGCACAGGTCATGATCATCTGCGGGTGCGACAACGGCACCACCGTCCGGCTGCCGGGCTGGCGGCAGAACCTGCGCTTTGCCGCTGCGTGGGAGCGCAGCATGGAAGGAATGTACCCCGGTTTTACCCGGCCGGTGCTGTTCAGCTACCGGTTCTACAATCAGGATCTGACCACCGGCAGCCTGCTCATTGAGATCGGCGGGCACGGCAATAACCTGAACGAGGCTCTTTATGCCGGGCAGCTGGCGGCAAAGGGCCTTGCTGCCGCATTGCTGGGCGGTGCTTGACAAAACGCCGCCAAAGTGCTATTTTTTAAAGGTCAAATGCAAAGATCGGGAAAAGTAGCGCGGGCCGTCCGGCCCAGAGAGTGCGGCACAGCTGAGAGCCGCGCCCGCACGCCGCGTGAACGAACACCCGGGAGCAGCAAACTGAACATGGCAGCTGCCATTAGTAGGTGCGCCGCAGGCCCTGCGTTACGGGGGCAGCGCTTTTATTGAGCGCGTGAGCGACCGGACACTTCCGGTAATTCAGGTGGCACCGCGGACATTACAAGACAGCTTGTTCGCCCTGAACTTTCAGGGAGAACAAAGCTGTCTTTTTCATTTTATATCGAAAGGGAGAACAAACACTATGGAACGCACTGAGATCGTTTCGCTGTTCAAAAACACCCCCGCCGACGGCACCGAGATCACCGTTTGCGGTTGGGCAAAGAACATCCGCGACTCCAAGAACATCGGCTTCATCGCCCTGTCGGACGGCGGCTGCTTCAAGACCCTGCAGGTCGTGCTGGAAGCAGGCAAGCTGGCAAACTACGATGAGGTGATCCACACCGGTCTGTACAGCAGCCTGCGCGTCAAGGGCAAGCTGGTGCTCACCCCGCAGGCAAAGCAGCCCTTTGAGCTGAATGCCGACAGTGTGGAGATCCTGGGCGACTGCCCGGCGGACGAGTATCCGCTGCAGAAAAAGAAGATGAGCATGGAATATCTGCGCACCATGCCCACCCTGCGCCCCCGTACCAACACCTTCAACGCCGCTTTCCGCGTGCGCAGCGCCGCTGCCTACGCCATCCACAAGTTCTTCCAGGAGAACGGCTTCGTTTACTCTCACTCTCCGCTGCTCACCTCTTCCGACTGTGAGGGCGCCGGTGAAATGTTCCGCGTGACCACCCTCGACCTTGAGAATGTGCCCAAGAACGAGGACGGCACCGTGGATTACACCCAGGACTTCTTCGAGAAGCCGGTCAACCTGACCGTTTCCGGCCAGCTGGAAGCCGAGGCCATGGCTATGGCATTCGGCAAGGTGTATACCTTCGGCCCCACCTTCCGTGCCGAGAAGAGCTTCACCACCCGTCACGCCGCCGAGTTCTGGATGATCGAGCCGGAGATGGCATTCTGCGATCTGTCCGGCTACATGGACACCGCCGAGGCCATGACCAAGTACGTCATCCGCTACGTGCTGGACAACTGCCCGGATGAAATGGCCTTCTTCAACCAGTTCATCGACAAGGGCCTCATCGAGCGTCTGGAGCTGGTGGCAAACTGCGAGTTTGGCCGCATCAGCTACACCGAGGCCATCGAGATCCTGAAGAAGAACAACAAGAAGTTCCAGTTCCCTGTGGAGTGGGGCGTGGACATCCAGACCGAGCACGAGCGCTACCTGACCGAGGTGGTGTTCAAAAAAGCCTGTGTTCGTCACCGACTACCCGAAGGAGATCAAGAGCTTCTACATGAAGCAGAACCCGGACGGCAAGACCGTGGCAGCCGCAGATATGCTGGTGCCCGGCATCGGCGAGCTGATCGGCGGCAGCCAGCGTGAAGAGAACTACGACAAGCTGGTGGCCCGCATGGACGAGCTGGGCATGGACAAGACCAACTACGACTGGTACCTGAACCTGCGCAAGTTCGGCGGCGTGGAGCACGCCGGCTACGGCTTGGGCTTCGAGCGCATGATCATGTACCTCACGGGCATCCAGAACATCCGTGACGTGCTGCCCTTCCCCCGCACTGCATACGGCTTCTGATAAGCGCGCATACTTTTACCGGGCTGCTGCACCTTGCGGCGGCCCGTTTTTTGATAAGGAGCACAAAACAAGTGGAAAACATTTCCTCTGCCCTGCTGGACTGGTTTTACAAAAACCACCGCATCCTGCCCTTCCGCACCGACCCCAGCCCATACCATGTGTGGCTCAGCGAGATCATGCTGCAGCAGACCCGGGTCTCGGCGGCACTGCCCTACTACGAACGCTTTCTCGCCGCCCTGCCGGACATTCCGGCCCTTGCCGCCTGCGAAGAGGAAAAGCTGCACAAGCTCTGGGAGGGTCTTGGCTACTACAGCCGGGTGCGCAACCTGCAAAAGGCTGCACGCATCGTCTGCGAGCAGTACGGCGGACAGCTGCCCGCCGACTATGATGCCCTGCGCGCCCTGCCCGGCATCGGGGACTACACGGCGGGAGCCGTTGCGTCCATCAGCTTCGGCATCCCGGTGCCCGCCGTGGACGGCAATGTGCTGCGGGTGTTCTCCCGTTTGTACAACGACCCCGCTGCCGTCACGGAACCGGCAGTGAAAAAAGCGTTCACCGCCCGCGTGATGGAGCACCAGCCGCCGGATGCGCCCGGCGACTACAATCAGGCCCTTATGGAGCTGGGAGCACTGGTCTGCGTGCCGAACGGTGCGCCCCTGTGCGAAAAATGCCCGCTCGCCCACCTGTGCGCCGCCCGTGCTGCGGGCACTGCATTGGAGCTGCCCCGCAAAGCAGCGCCCAAGCCCCGCAGACTGCAGCCTGTGACGCTGGCCCTGCTGGAAAGCCCGGCAGGCTTCCTTTTGCAGCAGCGGCCCCAAAAGGGCCTGCTTGCCGGGCTGTGGCAGCCGGTACTGTGGGAGGGTGAAGCCCTTGCAGCCGGAGAGGTCCTTGCCCGCCTGCAGGCCATGGGAGTGGATACCGGCACCGCCGCGCCGGAAGCGCTGCCCGCTGCAAAGCACATCTTCAGCCACATCGAGTGGCATATGAACGGCATCCTGCTGCATGTGCCTGCCCAAGATGCCCCGGCAGGCTGCGTGTGGGCAAGCCGGGAAGCCCTGCAGGCCGAGTATACGCTGCCCGGCGCATTCAAGGCATACAGGAAGCTTATAGGATGAAATTTTGGCCTTTTTGACCTGAATGGTTGTAATTTTTGACAGGAACGGGTATAATAAAAGCCAACAAGCACTGGAATGAAAGCTGAAACATCGTTTCAACGAAAAAAGGAGTGTATTGAACCTATGAAGAAATCTTGTCTGGTCGCTGTGATCACTGTTCTGGCCGCTGTTGCCGGTGCCCTTGCTGCTGTTGCTGTTTACCTGCACCGCCGTGAGAAGGAGCTGGACGAGTACGAGCGTCTGCTGTTCGGCGAGGACGATGCTGCAACGGTAGAGCCGGAGGCTGCTGCCGAAGAGGCTGCCCCTGCAGAGGATGCTGCAGAATAAAAAACACGAACCGTAAACCTTCGGGCGCACCGGCAGTCTGCAAAAGGCTGTGCCGGTGCGCCCTTTTTGCTACATAGAAGGAGTGTATCATGAAGCGTTTTCTGCTCTGGCTCGTGGGTGTGGTGCTGGGCGTAGGCATCTTTCTGGGCGCGGTGATGGGCGTGAGCTATGCCTTTACCACCGAGGGCGGCTGCCCGGACAGCACCGCGCAGTTTGGCACCGAAGCGCTGGAACCCAACGGCTGGTGCTGGCAGGTGCCGCTCATCGGCGGAAAGCTCGATAAGGTGTTTGCCAGCCCCGCCACCCTCACGGTGCAGAAGCTGGGCACGCTGTACACGGCCCACCCGGCCATCACCCTGCCGGACTGGGCCAGCTACACCACCCTCACCATCCAGAACGCCTATGGCAGCATTGTATTTGTGGGCAGTGTAAGCGATTATCAAAGCTTTTTGTTCCCGACCAACGGCGAATATAAGGCAGAGCTATCGGTCTGGCGGGTGCCGGAGGGCGGCATGGCCACCCAATTTGAGGGCGGCAGCACCGGCTCAGTGCGCAAAAATCTGGGGCTGGAAAAGCCCGCAAAGCCCACCGGCTGGTATCGTTATGCCTTCCGGTTCACCCTGCAGGCCAGCGCGGAGGTGGAGCTTTCCGCCGAGCGGGCGGAGCAGGGCGGCATTGTGGGCTTGCGCATCTCCGGCATGACCGGCGATGCAGCACCCACGGTGGAAACAGACCTCGGCAATGTGCAGTGCGTGCGTGCAGCCGATGGCTGGCGGGCCTACATCCCGGCGGCATACAACGCTTCCTCCGGCGGGCATGAGGTGAACATTACCGTGAACGGCGAGACCATCACCCGCAGCATCATCGTGCTGCCCAAGGATTTTGGCACGGTGGACGTGGAGCCGGAACCGGATGCATCGGATGCGGCAAACACCCAGTTCCGCAATGCAGTCTGGGGCCTGTACGAAGCGCCCGCGCGGGAAAAAATGTGGCAGGGCGGCTTTGTGAACCCGGTGGAAAGCTACACCACCCTTGTGGATTACGGTCAGGTCAGGGTGGTGAACGGCAGGCAGAGCAGCCGTTCCAACTCCACAAAGCTCTACACCATTCCCGGCGAGCCCTGCCGCGCCCCGGCAAACGGCGTGGTGGTGCTGGCCGCAGAGCTGGCCCTTACCGGCAACACGGTGGTCATCGACCATGGCTGCGGGATGCGCAGCTACCTGTACGGGCTGCAGACTCTTTCCGTCTCTGCCGGGCAGAGCGTGGAAAAGGGGCAGGCTGTAGGCGTGCTGGGCGAGGAGCTGACCATGGACTTCAAGCTCGGCAGCAAGAGCGTGAACCCGTGGATGCTGTTCCAGACCAGCGGCGGATTGTTCTGGAAGGAGAACAGCTGACGATTTTAAATGGCCTCCGCTTTGCTCTGGCAATGTTTATAGGAACTATTCTTTTATCTGGGGTTCTGAAAAGCCTGCGGGCTTTTCAGAACCCCCCTTTTCACGCAAAAGGTCGAAACCGGCAGATGATGCTGTTTTTCTTTACGCCCCTTTCTGTGAAAATGCAATGCCGGACAGCCCGCAGGCTGTCCGGCATTGCTCTTATAAAAATAAAAATTCCGCTGTTTATGGCCAGAGCGAAGCGGAGGCTGTTCCGATGGTCAAACCATCAGGAAATGGCATCCACGTCCCACTTCATGCGGACGGCATCGGCACCGTCCAGCTTGATGTTCAGCGCACCGGCGTTGTCCATCACCTGCTGCGGGGTGCGGGCACCGCACAGCACATGCAGGCCGGGGATCATGCGGGCGGTCAGGGCGATCACCAGCTGTGCCAGAGAGCAGTCGTATTTCTCGGTCAGGTCGCCCCACTTTGCCAGCATGTCCAGCGCCTGTGCCCGGCGGGCGGGCTGGAAGCTGGGGTTGGAGTTGCGGGTGCTGCCCTCTGGGTAGGTGGTTTCCATAGTCACCTTGCCGGTCAGCAGGCCTTGCTCCAGCGGAGAGTATGCCTGCACGGATACGCCCAGCTCCTTGCAGGTAGGCAGCAGCTGCTTTTCCACACGGCGGGTGAGCAGACTGTACTTTTCCTGAATGACATCCAGCTGGCCGTACTTGCAGTAGCCGCGGATGATGTCCGCAGTGACGTTGGATGCACCGATGGCACGGATCTTGCCCTGCTCCTTCAGCTTCATCATGGCTTCCACCGTCTCTTCCAGCGGGTAGATGCCGAAATCGGGGGTCTGCCAGTGGGTGTACAGCACATCCAGATGATCGGTGTGCAGGCGGCGCAGGCTGTCCTCCACATCCTCGATGATGCTCTTTGCAGAAAGGTCGCGGTAAACGGTGGTGCCGTCCACGACCTTGTGCAGCACCGGTGTTTCATGCCGCCACTCCAGACCGCACTTGGTGGAAAGCACCACCTTGTCGCGGTCGATGTGCTTCATGGCCTCGCCCACCACGGTCTCGCTGTGGTACAGGCCGTAGATGGGTGCGGTATCGATCCACCGGATGCCCTGCTCCACAGCAGTCTGGATGGCCTTGACTGAAAGGCTGTCGTCGTTATCGCCCCACCATGCACCGCCGCCGATGGCCCAGGTGCCCATGCCGAGAAATGGCACCTGAATGCCGCTTTTGCCAATATTGATATTCTGCATATACTTTACCCTCCATGCCAGCAGTGTTCCCCGCAATGGGAGCAGCGCATTCCGTAACTGGCATTCTTCGTTGTATTTTTTGTGCTTTATGGAAAAAAAGAGCCGCAGCTGCGGGACATTCCCGCACCGCAGCTCTCTTTCAACTCAGATATTGCCGAACTCGCTCAGTTTCAGCGTTTCATTGTGGGTCTCAGCCCAGCGGACGGCCCAATCAGAGGTGAACAGCAGCAGACGGTTGCCCTTCATATCCTCCACAGCCTTGGTATCGCTGGTCAAGTCCAGGTCGCGCAGGTTGTAGGTGTCGGGGTCGTTCTTCACCCAGCGCAGCTGCTCAAAGGGCAGCTGCTGCATCCGGATCTCCACGTTGTACTCGGTGTTCAGGCGGTACTCCAGCACTTCCAGCTGCAGCACGCCGACCACGCCGACCACCACTTCTTCCATGCCGCCGCCCACTTCGCGGAAGATCTGGATGGCACCCTCCTGCGCGATCTGCTCCATGCCCTTCACGAACTGCTTGCGCTTCATGGTGTCCTTCTGCTCAATGCGGGCAAAGTGCTCCGGCGAGAAGGTGGGGATGCCTGCGAACTGAACCTTCTTTTTGCCGGTGCACAAGGTGTCGCCGATGGAGAAGATGCCCGGGTCGAACAGGCCGATGATATCGCCGGCGTAGGCTTCGTCCACGATGGCGCGGTCCTGCGCCATCAGCTGGGTGCCGGTGGCCAGCTTGATGTTCTTGCCCTCCTGCACATGGAAGGCCTCCATGCCGCGCTCGAACTTGCCGGAGCAGATGCGCATAAAGGCGATGCGGTCGCGGTGGGCCTTGTTCATGTTGGCCTGAATTTTAAAGATGAAGGCAGAGAACTCGTCGCGGCAGGGGTCCACGGTTTCGCCGGTCAGGCTGTCCACGCGGGCCAGCGGGTGGGAGTGAGCCGCAGGAAGTTCTCCAGAAAAGGCTCCACGCCGAAGTTGGTCAGAGCAGAACCAAAGAACACGGGGCTCAGCTCGCCGCGCAGCACTTTGTCGAGGTCAAATTCCTCGGCAGCGCCGTCCAACAGCTCGATCTCATCCACCAGCTGCTGGTGCAGATACGGGGTGAGCAGCTCGTCCAGTGCGGCATCGCCCAGCTCGGCCTCGGTCTCATCCACCTTCTTCACGCCGTTGGCGCGGCCGTCGCTGGAAAATGCCAGCACCTTGCGGGTGTTGCGGTCGAACACGCCCTTGAACTCCTTGCCGCAGCCGATGGGCCAGTTCATGGGGTAGGTCTTGATGCCCAAAATCTCCTCAATGTTCTCCATCAGCTCAAAGGGGTCGCGGGCTTCGCGGTCCATCTTGTTGATGAAGGTGAAGATGGGGATGTGGCGCAGGGTGCAGACCTTGAACAGCTTGATGGGTCTGTGCCTCAACGCCCTTTGCGGCGTCGATGACCATGACGGCAGAGTCTGCCGCCATCAGGGTGCGATAGGTGTCCTCCGAGAAGTCCTGATGGCCCGGGGTGTCCAGAATGTTCACGCACTTGCCCGCGTAGTTGAACTGCAGGACAGAAGAGGTGACGGAAATACCGCGCTGCTTCTCAATGTCCATCCAGTCGGACACGGCGTGCTTTGCGCTCTGCTTGCCCTTGACGGAGCCTGCCTGATTGATGGCTCCGCCGTACAGCAGCAGCTTTTCGGTCAGAGTGGTCTTACCGGCGTCGGGATGGCTGATGATCGCAAACGTCCGGCGGCGCTCGATTTCTTCACGATTTGTCATAAACTAGTATTTCTCCTGAAATGGATGGAACTCCTTCAGTCACGGCTGATGCCGTGACAGCTCCCTCAATGAGGGAGCCTCTGGCGAAAAGGAAAAGCTTCTCGCCCTGCCAAAGCCTCCCTCTCAGAGGGAGGTGGCATCGCGCAGCGATGACGGAAGGAGTATATTTTTACACATACGTACCCTATTTTATCCGAAAACGCTCCATAATGCAAGTGTTTTCGTTATTTTTTCAGGATGATGCAGGGCAGAGGGGCGGTTTCGGCCCAGTTGGCAAAATCACACACCAGAACGGTAAAACTTTTGAGCGGAAGTGCCCGGAGATATTCCAGCACCGTCTGCTTTTCATCCGTGCCGATGACCTGCCCGCTGTAGAGGATGGCGCTCACCACGCCGCCGGGGCGCACGGCTTCCAAAGCCGCCTGCAGGGCGGGGATGCTGCTCTGCGCGGTGGAGAACACTGCGTGGTCGGCCCCGGGCAGCCAGCCAAAGTTGAACATCACCGCATCTGCCGTGCCGGGCTGCACAATCTGTAAAAGGTCTGCGTGGCTTTGGCAGTGCAGCTCATACCGGGCGGCAGGCACGCCCAGCTGCTCCAGATGCTTCCGGGTGGATGCAATGGCAGCTTCCTGCACGTCAAAGCCGACTACCTTTCCTTCCGGCGCGGTGATGCCGCACAGAAAGGCCGTGTCGCCGCCGTTGCCGCAGGTAGCATCGATGCAAAGGCGCGGCTGTGCCAGCCGCGCGGCCAGAAAGTCCTGCACGAACTTGACGGCGGTCAGGTCCGGCGTGCGGCGGCGCACCAGCTGCCTGCCTTCTGCCGCAAAGCCGAACTTTGCCCAGAACGCAAGCTCTGCGGCATCGGCGGGCAGCGGGGCGGTAAATACGGTAGCCTTTTCGCGGTCGTATCCGGCGTAGGCGCGCAAGGCTTCTTTTAGTAGATAGGAGCCGTAGCCTTTGCGCCGCCACTGCGGTTCGATGCCAAACGCGGTGATGGCAGCCCCCTTTGCGGCGGGCGTGAGCGCGCAGAAGCCGATCTGTGTTTTTTCCTTATAGAGGGCAAAGCCCTCGTCTGTGCGGTGCAGTTCCATGGTGTGTTCCTCCTGAATTTACGCTTTTACAATAGCAAGCGCAAAGGCCGCTGTCAAGGGCGGAAAGTGCGTCTTTATTTCACAGTTTCTTCACGGCGCGCGCGATTGATTTTCACAATTGACGGTTACAATAGGAGCAGTTCAAAGGAACAGGGCTCCTGTGGACGTATCCCTTACGGAAAGGAAGTATCAGCATGGACAATGAGAACAAATGGGAATATGATTATTCCTCTCAGGATAAAAACGAAAGCGGAGATACCGGTTATCCCAATGTGGGCAGCAGCGGCATGAACACCGCCAACCAGTACAACGACCCGCAGCCGGAACCGGAGACCGCTTACACCGCCCCGCAGACAGACAACGGCGCAGGCGGTGCAACGCCGCCGGTACATCCGGTACAGCCGCAGGACGCGCAGCCCCCTAAAAAGAAGAAAAAGTTTAATGGCAAGCGCGTTGCACGCAGCGCCGTGGCGCTGGTGCTGGCCGCAGCCATGGGCTTTGCGGGCGGCTTTGTGGGGGCAAAGTTTGGCGGCAGCGGCAAGGTGGTCATTCAGCAGGTGGCACCTTCCTCTACGGCCGACAGTGCATCCGGTTCGGATAGTTCCATCACCGCAGCATCCAGCAGCGGCAGCAGCCTGACCACTGAACAGGTGGCTGATCTGGTCAGCCCCAGCGTGGTGGTCATCACTACGGAGCAGGTGGTCTACTCTCAGTGGTCGTGGTACGGCCAGAATCAGGTGGAGAGCGGTGCCGGCAGCGGCGTGATCATCAGCTCGGACGGCTACATCCTCACCTGTGCACATGTGGTGGACGGCGCTTCCACCATCACCGTTACCATTGGTGACAAGGACTACACCGCCACCCTTGTGGGCGAAGATACCACCAGCGATATCGCGGTCATCAAGATCGATGCTGACGGCCTGACCCCCGCCACCGTGGGCAACAGCGACAGCCTGAAGGTGGGCCAGAGCGTGATGGCTGTGGGCAACCCGCTGGGTGAGCTGGGCGGCACCGTGACCGGCGGCATGATCAGCGCTTTGAACCGCAGCGTCACCATTCAGGGCAGCAGCTCTGTGAACACCATGTCCCTGATCCAGATGGATGCTTCGGTCAGCCCCGGCAACTCCGGCGGCGGCCTGTTCAATATGAACGGTGAGCTGGTCGGCATTGTGAATGCAAAATCCTCTTCCAGCGACGCCGAGGGTCTGGGCTTTGCCATCCCCATCAACGATGCCATCAAGGTGGCACAGGAACTGCTGGAGAACGGCTATGTGACCGGACGGCCTTATTTGGGCATCACCTATCTGGCCGTGACCGACGCACAGACTGCTTCTCAACTGGGCGTGAATGCCTACGGCGTTTACGTTGTGGAGGTGGTCAAGGGCGGCCCTGCCGAAAAGGCAGGCCTGCAGGCCGGTGACCGCATCGTAAGCGTGGACGGCACCGAGATCGCCTCCAAGGACGACCTTGGCACCCTGATGCAGAAGCACGCAGCAGGCGACACCCTCTCCATCACCATTGCGCGTGAAGGCCAGATGCAGACGGTCAATGTGACACTGGGCGAAAAGACGGCTTCCAACAGCTGAGCAAAATAGAAAACAGGAGCGGATGAGAGTTTTCCATCCGCTCCTGTTTTTATATCTGTCCAAAGATGGTGGCACTGTAAGGCATCAGCACGGCCTCGTGCTCATACACTCTTGCCGGGCCGCGCCACAGGCTGGACGAGATGCCGTCGCTCAGCATCTGCCAGCGCCCAACCGGCAGCGGCACGACCTTGCTGATCTCGGTGGGGTTATAGAACACGCACAGCGCCTGCCATGCTGCGCCGTCGCCCCACTGGGCGGGCAGCTGCCAGCCCACCAGCGGCTGCTCCAGTGAGAAAAAATACAGGGCATCCGGCGCGTGGGGGTCGGTGCTGGAAAGCCGCGGAAACCTTGCCCGCAGCGCCAGCAGGCCGCGGTAGTAGTCCACCAGTGCATGATATTTTTCGGCCCGCTCCCAGTCCAGCCGGTTCAGCGCAGGCGAAGAGCGGTAGCTGTTGCCCTTCCCTTTTTTGGTGCGGGCAAACTCCTCGCCCGCCTGCAGGAAAGGCAGGCCGAAGCTGGTCAGGTAAATGCCCGCCGCCAGCCGGTTCTGGGCAAGGGCTGTGCCGTCTGCCGCCGTGAACTCCGGCTTTTCGTACCGCACCAGCAGCAGCTTGTCCCACAGGGTGAAGTTGTCGTGGGCGGAAACATAGCTCACGATCTGGCTGGGCGCGTGGGACGGCAGACGGTCGCTGCGGCACCATGCCGCCACTGCGCCGCCGATGTCCCAGAAGCTGCCGGGCCTGCCCTCCACATAGCCCGGCTCCCGGGCGTTGAAGCAGCCGCCCTTGATGGTGTCGCGGGTGTCGTCGCAGAAGATGCCGATGCGATCGTTCAGCATGGCAAGATTCGCCTTGTTGGCCTCGTACCGGTGCAGCTGGCTGCCGCCGCCCTGCCACGGCTCGCCGTACATCAGGATATCCCGCCCGCCGGGCAGCGTATCCAGCGCGGCGCGCACCGCGTTGATGGTCTCCACGTCGTACAGACCCATCAGGTCGAACCGGAAGCCGTCGATGTGGTATTCCTGCGCCCAGTAGAGGATGGAATCGATCATATACCGCCGGGCCATGGGCCGCTCGCTGGCAAATTCGTTGCCGCAGCCGCTGCCGTTGGAAAAGCTGCCGTCCTCGTTCTGGCGGAAAAAGTAGCAGGGCACGGTGCCGTTCAGCGGGTTCTCATTACGATACATGTGGTTATACACCACATCCATCACCACACCGATGCCCGCCGCGTGCAGGGCTGCGATCATTTCCCTGCACTCCCGGATGCGCACCTCGCCGCGGGTGGGGTCGGTGGAATAGTTGCCTTCGGGCACATTGTAGTTGGTGGGGTCATAGCCCCAGTTGTACTGCCGCAGCAGCGGCTTTGCCTCGTCCACGCTGCCAAAATCAAAAATGGGCATCAGCTGCACATACTTCACGCCAAGCCGCTTTAAATAATTCAGGCAGGTGGGGTGGATGCCGTCCCCGTGCAGGGTGGTGCCCTGCTGGGTAAAGGCCATGAACTTGCCCCGCCATGCCGGGCGCACGCCGCTGGCAGCGTCCTGCGAGAAGTCGCGCACGCTCACCTCCCACACCGCGCGCTGCTCCGGCGGGATGACCGGACGCACATCCCGCTCCCACCCGGAGGGGGCGGTGCGGGCAAGGTCCACGATCATGCTGCGGGTGCCGTTCACGCCTGCCGCACGGGCATAGGGGTCGCCGGTCTGGCGCGAAATGCCATCCACTGTGACCGTATAGGTATAGTATCGTCCGTGCTGGTCGCCGGGCAGATAGATGCTCCACACCCCCTGCTGCCCCCGCTCCAGCGGCAGAGTGCCTATGGGCTCACCGCCGCTGCCTTTGCGGTAAAGGCTGACCTCCACCCTCTGCGCCGTGGGTGCCCACAGGCGCAGATGGGTGCCGGAAACAGCATATTCCTGCCCCAGCGGGCCGGTGTAGGTGGTTTGAAGGTCAAAGGAGATGCTCTCGTATAGCGTTTTCAGTTCGGCGGGCGTTTTGACGGTCATAGTTTCTTCATTCCTTCTTGCAGATTTCCTATCAGATATAAGTGTAAACACCGGCGGTCTTTTTTGCAAGAGGGAATTGCAAAAGCTGTCCGGGTACACTATACTGGAAGAAAACGACAAAAACGGAGGGCAAACCATGGCATATACCGACGATTGGGAAAACCTTATGAACGGTGTGTTCGGTGCAGGGGGCAGGCCGCGCTTTGGCGGCACCGCCCAGCCGGAGGCAAAGCCACAGAAATCCGGGACCTCAGCCGTGCCGGACCTGAACGCTGCTCTGCTGGAAAACCAGAAGCAGCTGGATGCCCTGCTCAAAAAACAGAACGCCCAGCTGAAAACGCAGGACACTGCGGTGCAGTCTGCTCTGGAGGACAGCCGCCAGATGCTGCGGGATATGGAAGCGGACGGCCTGCTTGCCAAGGGCACTGCCGATGTGACCGCAGAGCACCTTGGCAGCTTTGAGGGCCTTGCCGCCGAGGTGAAAAAGACCGTTCTCGGGCAGGATGCCTTTGTGGACAGCGTGGTGCGCGCCATGCGCCGGCCCTTTGTGCTGGGCACCGAGCGCCCGGCAGCACGCAATGTGATCCTGCTGTGCGGCGGAGCCGGTACGGGGCGGCATTTTGCGCTGGCAGAGACCGCCCGCATCATGGCGGCGCGGGGCCTTTTGCAGAGCGACAAAACCGCGGTGGTGGACCTTGCCCTCTACCCCAATTCCGGTGCGGAAAAGCTGTTTTTGCAGGATCTGTATGCGGCCCTGCACGCCCCCGGGGAGATCGTGATCTTTGAGCATTACGAGAGCTGCCATGCGGCCTTCCTCAAGACTCTTGCAGACCTTGCTGTGAAGGGCAGAGCACCGCTTTCCAGCCGGTATCTTGTGAACAAGGAAGGCATCCTTGTGGATGCAGGCACGGCGCTGGCACCGAGCGCGGTGAGCAGTATCACGCCCTGCGGCAAGTACCTCATCTTCTTTTCCCGCAAGGGCCGGGACGCGCTGGCAGATAAGTTCGGTGCGCCCTTTGTGGCAGCGGTGGGCGATGTGTGCGAGACCAGCGCCTTTGCCCCCGAGGACCTTGCAGCGCTGGCGGCGCAGCAGCTGAATGCGCTGGCCCAGAAGGTGAGCGCACGCCTTGGGTTGACCCTCTCTGCCGGGGCCGATGTGCGGGACTATGTAGCCGCCCGGTGCTCTAAGGAAAAGGGTGCGGCGGGCCTTGCGGAATGCTGCAATAAAATGTTCCGTGCCCTGAGTGAATACTGCCTGCAGACTGATGCAAAGCTTACCGGCACCGTCACCCTGACCGCAAAGCCGGAGGGCGTATGGTTTTGCCTGAACGACCAGCCCGAGCAGGAGCTGTCTGCCCTGCTGCCTGCCGAGTACACGGGCGCTGTAGATGAAATCCGCGCCGAACTCAACGGCCTTGTGGGCCTTGAGGCGGTCAAGGAGTATGTGTTCGGTCTGGCGGATAACCTGCAGGTGCAGCAGCGCCGCGCGGCGGCAGGCTTCAAGACCGCCAGCCTTTCCATGCACATGATCTTCACCGGCAACCCGGGCACCGGCAAGACCACCATTGCCCGGCTGGTGGCAAAGTACCTCAAGGCCATCGGCGCGCTGAAGGGCGGCCAGCTGGTGGAAGTGACCCGCGCCGACCTTGTGGGCCGCTACACCGGCCACACCGCCCCGCTGACCAACAGCGTCATCGAGAGTGCGCTGGGAGGCGTGCTGTTCATCGACGAAGCCTACAGCCTCTACCGCGGCGAACAGGACAGCTTTGGTCTCGAAGCCATCGACACCCTTGTGAAGGGCATGGAGGATCACCGGGACGAACTGGTGGTCGTTCTGGCGGGCTACACCCGGGAGATGGAGGTGTTCCTTACCGCCAACAGCGGTCTTGCCAGCCGCTTCCCCAACAAGATCGAGTTCCCGGACTACACGGCAGACGAGCTGCTGGACATCACCAACGTGCTGGCAAAGGGCAAGGGCTACCGCCTTGCCGAGGGCTGTACCTTCCCGCTTTTGGGCTACTACAAGCGCCGTCAGGCGCTGGACAGCCGCACCGCCGGCAACGGCCGTCTTGCCCGCAACACGCTGGAAAAGGCCATCTTCCACCAGAGCCGCCGCCTTGTGGCAGAACCTGCCGCCGAGCTGGACCTGATTTTGCCCAGCGATCTGGAATTTGAGGAGTGAGAGATTCAGAATGGCCTCCGCTTCGCTCTGGCCATGCTCAGCGGAAGAATTATTTATAGGAACAGCAAACCCCGGCAGGCTGCGGCCTGCCGGGGTTTGCATTTTTCACGGATGGAGTCGTACCGGAAAGCAGCATCTGGCGCTCTGGCTCCACAGGGCAGGACGGTGCCGTGAAATTATTTCCTGCCGGAAACGCTGCATCTCCCGGTCCGGGCCTTCCCTGTGAAAAAAGGTTCCGGAAAAATCCGCAGATTTTTCCGGAACCTGATTATAAATATCATTTCATCTGATGATGGCCAGAGCGAAGCGGAGGCCATTTTAATCGTGCTGCTTCGCAAGGGCCTGCACCATATCGTGTATCCCCTTGCGCACCTCGGCGGGAGCCGTTACTTCCACCTTGCCGCCAAAGCCGCACACCCAGCCGTAGAACTGGGGGCTGACGCATACCGGCACATCAAAGTGAAAATATGCACCGTCTTCCTCCGGCACGAACAGCGGCGTTTTGCCAAAGCGGTCGCGCATGGCGCTTTCCAGGTCGGCGGTGCAGCGCAGGGTGACCCGGTGCTCCGGCCCGCCGAACATGTTGAAGTGCTTGCGCAGATAGGCGGGCAGGTCGAACTGGCGGAACTCGGCCTTGCCCCGGCGGGCATCGCCCAGCACCGTCACGGAAGACATGCGGTCCACGCGGTAGTTGCGGATGCCCGCAGGCTCTTTCTCGTCCTGATAAGCGATAAGGTAGTAGCAGCCGTTTTCCCATGCCAGCTGCCATGGGCTGACGGTGCGGGTGCCGCCGTCCTTGTAGCGGAACCGCACCATTCTGCCCGCATTGATGGCGCTGTGCAGCGCATCGATGCTGTAAAGCAGGGTGTGGCTGTCGCTTTTGGGGCGGCCATCCACGTACACCTGACGCTGCAGCTGGGTGCCCTCGTAGTCGGAGCAGAGGGCTTCCAGTTTATGGATGAGTTTACTGCTGGTGCGTGCCGACACAACCTTGCTGGCCTGTACGGCATCCACCAGCAGCTTCAGCTCAGAAAGCTCAAAGGTGCGGCTGGCCAGCCAGTAGCCGCCGCCGCGCCCGCGCCGCAGCTGGATGTCATACCCCAGACTGCGCAGGGTGTCGATATCGCTGTAGATGCTTTTGCGCTCGGCAAGAATGTCCTGCTGTTCCAGCAGCTCTACCAGCTGCGGTACATTGAGCAGGTGTTCTTCGTCGGTCTTTTGTTCCAGAATACGCAAAAGGGTCAAAAGCTTGGATTTCTGGCCTTCCTGCTTGGGCATGGGAGCACCTCCGGTTTATTCGGGCAGTTTTTTGTCGAACGCCGCGCGGCGCTGGGTGGAAAGACGGAACATCTCTTCCAGCTTGTTCCGGTCGTCGGCCACAAGGGCAGCGCGCATCTGCTGCAGCGCAGCATCGAACTGGTCGATCTCGCTGATGAGGTTTTCCTTATTCCACAAAAACAGCTCTGCCCACATTTTATCGTTGATGCGTGCAATGCGGGTCAGGTCACGGAAGGAGTCGCCGGTGTACTCGCACAGCGAAGAGTTATCGTTGGCGCACATCAGGCTCACGGCGATGGCATGGCACAGCTGGCTCACATAGCCGATCATCTTGTCGTGCTCCTGCACCGTCAGGGTGCAGATGTGGTGGAAGCCCAGCACTTCGGCCAGGTCCTTTGCCCACTGAATGGCCTCTGGCGTGTTCTTTTCCGTGGGGGTGATGATGAAGTTGGCCGGGGCAAAGTTCACCTCGGCGGCGTGCTCCACGCTAGAAGTCTCACGGCCTGCCATCGGGTGGCTGGCAATGAACTCCACGCCCGCCGGGCACATGGCCTGCACCGGCTCCACAAGGCCGGTCTTTACGCCGGAAACATCGGTAAAGATGCAGCCGGGCTTGAGCAGATGGCCGTAGGTGCGGAACCACTCGATGAGGGCCGTGGGGTACAGACCAAAGATGATGTGGTCGGCGCTGCTCACAAGGTCCTCAAAATCGTGGGTCTTGCCGCTGGCGATATAGCCGTGCTCTAGCGCGTACTGCAAATGCCCTTCGCTGCGGTTGATGCCGTCCACATGGAAACCGGCTTTCGTCAGTTCCAGCGCGTATTTGCCGCCCAGCAGGCCAAGGCCCACCACGAGATAACGTTTTGTTTTATCAAGCATATTCCACCTCCGCGCCCAAGGGCTTGATGGCTTCAAAGAAATTCGGCCAGCTTTTTGTAATGGCTTCGGCATCGTCCACGGTCAGGGGAATGCCCGTACTCAGGGCCAGCACCGCAAGGCTCATGACCACACGGTGGTCATTGTGCCCATGCAGAACACCCGCCGGGGCGTGCAGCCTGTCCGCGCAGCCGTGCACCGTAATGGTGCCGCCCTCGCTTTCCAGCACGCCGCCGCAGGCACGCAGCTCGGCCTCCATGGCAGCGATGCGGTCGCTCTCCTTCAGGCGCAGCCGCTCTGCGTTGCGGATGACCGTGGTGCCCTCGCACAACAGGCCCAGCACCATGAGCACAGGGCCAAGGTCCGGGCAGTCCGCAAGGTCGATGTCCACCCCGTGCAGGGGGGCCTTTTTCAAAAGGAGATGCCCTCCTGCCGTGCGGGTAAACACCGCGCCGCACCGGCGCAGGATGTCCAGAATGGCGGCATCGCCCTGCAGCGTTTCCGGGGCAAGGCCGGTGATGGTCACGCCGCCGCACACTGCACCCAGCACCGCTGGGAACGCGGCCTGACTGTAATCGCCCTCCACGGTGTAATCGCAGGGGTGATAGTGCTGTCCGCCCGGGATGGCAAGAGTGTTTTCGTCCAGCCAATGGCTCTGCACACCGAAGGCTGCCTGCACAGAGCGGGTCATATCGATGTAGCTGCGGCTCTCCACCGGCGGGATGAGGTGCAGCGTGCTGTTGCCGGAAAGCAGCGGCAGAGCAAACAGCAGCCCGCTGATGAACTGGCTGGATACATTGCCTGCAAGGCGGTATTCGCCGGGGGCCAGTGCCCCTTCCACGGTCAGCCCGGCAGCGCTCTGCTCAAACCGCAGGCCCTGCTCCCGGTACAGAACTTCATACACCGACTGAGGCCGCTCCATCAGCCGCCCGCGGCCGGTGAAGGAAACTGCCTGTCCGGTCAGGCTGGCGATGGGGATGAGAAAGCGCAGGGTGCTGCCGCTCTCGCAGCAGTCCACCGGCGCGGCAAGGGGCACAAAATGCCCCAGCCCTTCCACCACAGCATCGTCTGCGCCGGTGCGCACACGGGCGCACAGCTGCGCCGCTGCGCCCAGCGTGGCAGAGATGTCCTTGCTGAATTCGAGGTTCGTGATATGGCTGCGGCCCTCGGCCAGTGCCGCGCAGAGCACAGCACGGTGAGCCATGCTCTTGCTGGGTGGGGCAGTGATGGTGCCGCCCACGGAACGCGCGTTCTGAATCGTTACCAGCATAGGCCGTTACATATCGCGGCCAATGGCCCATGCCACCTGACGGCACTTTGCCATGGCCTGTGCGAAGGAATCCGGGGTCAGGCACTGTGCGCCGTCGCTCCATGCGTGCTGCGGGTCGTAGTGGACCTCCACTTCCAGACCGTCGGCACCGGCGGCCACGGCAGCGATCATCATAGGCTCGACCAGATTGGCCTTGCCGGTGGCGTGGCTGGGGTCCACGATGATGGGCAGGTGGGTCTTTTCGTGGATGATGGGCACTGCAGAGAGATCGAGGGTGTTGCGGGTGTACTTCTCGAAGGTACGGATGCCGCGCTCGCACAGGATGACCTGCTCGTTGCCGCCGGCCATGATATACTCGGCGCTCATGATCCACTCCTCGATGGTGTTGCACAGGCCGCGCTTGAGCAGCACCGGCTTGTGCATCTTGCCAACGGCCTTGAGCAGCTGGAAGTTCTGCATGTTGCGGGCACCGATCTGCACCACGTCCACATACTCCTCAAACTCCGGGATACGGTCCTCGCTCATCAGCTCGGAGACGATGGGCATGCCGGTGGCCTCGCGGGCCTTTACCATATCCAGAATGCCCTCGGTCTCAAGGCCCTGGAAGGAGTAGGGAGAGGTGCGGGGCTTGTAGGCACCGCCGCGGAACAGGGTGGCACCGCCGGCCTTCACGCCCTGTGCAATGCGCAGAGCCTGCTCTGCGCCCTCGATGCTGCAGGGGCCTGCCATGACGGCGATCTTTTCCTTGCCGCCGATCTTCACGCCGCCGCAGTCGATCACGGAATCTGCCGGGTGGAACAGGCGGTTTGCACGCTTATAGGGCGCGGACACGCGGGTGACGTTGTCGATCCACGGGTTTGCCAGCACATCCCGTTCATCGATCTTGGTGGTGTCGCCCACAAGACCGAACACGTTGTAGTCCTTGCCGGTGATCAGGGTCACGTCCAGACCCTGATTCTCGAATTTGTCAACGATCTTTTCCAGTTCATCCTTCGGAGTCCCTTTTTTAGTGGAGATGATCATGGTGATAATTTCCTTTCGTTTTTACATCACGATATGCGCCTTGCTGGAGCCGTCGGTGCGCAGCAGCTGGGCCAGATAAATGCAGGCGTGCAGGTAGCCCTGCGGGCCTTCCCCGATGAAGTGGCCCTGACAGCCAAAGGACACCACATCCGTTTTGCGGAAGGGCTCCCGCTCGTCCGGGGCGTGCAGCATCACTTCCACGGCGGGTACGCCGCACAGGCGCAGCGCATCCAGAATGGCCACGCTGTAGTGGGCGTAGGCACCAGGGTTCAGCACGATGCCGTCCACCCGGCCCGCTGCGGCCTGAATTTCGTCCACGAGGTCGCCCTCGTGGTTGGACTGGCAGCAGTCGGTCTCAATGCCCAGCTGTTCGCAGCCTGCCTGCACATAGTCCATGATGGCGTTATAATCCAGCTCACCGGGTACGCCCGGCTCCGACCAGCGCATGATGTTGAGGTTCGGGCCGTTAAGAATCAAAAATTTCATCCAGTGCCTCCATGGCGGCATGCAGGGCATCGTCCAGCGTGCCGTTGTTGGGAATGACGGCATCTGCCGCTGCCAGATACAGCGGACGGCGCTGTGCTTCCATCTGGCGCAGGGCGTCCATGCTGGAAGAAAGCGGCCTGCCGCCGCCCACGGCCAGCGCATCCACCGGCCGGTCGATGAACAGAATGATGCCGTTCTGGTGCAGAGCACGCAGATTCTCCGGCTTTTTTACAATGCCGCCGCCGCAGGAAATGAGCTGTCGGCCCTCTTTGCCAAAGCGCTGTGTTTCGGCAGTTTCCTTTGTGCGGAAGCCGTCCTCGCCCTCGGCTGCAAAGATATCCGGGATGCTGCGGCCGTCGGTCTTTACGATCTCCTCATCCAGATCCACAAAGGTACGGCCAAGGCTCTTTGCCAGCATCCTGCCGAGGGTGGTCTTGCCGGAAGAGGGCATCCCGATCAGGGCAATGTTCAGCATATCCCGGCGCAGTGCGGCAGTGATGCGCCGAATTTCAACCGGCGCATCCTCGAACTTGCGGTCCAGAAAATATTCTGCGGCATACACCGCCTGCGCCACCAGCATTTCAAGGCCGCCCACAGCCACCGGCACGCCCGCTTCCTCGGCGCGGAGGATGAGCTCGGTCTTGTCGGGGTTGTACACCACATCCACTACAGCCTCGAGGTCCGGCATGGCGGCAACGTCCAGATTGCACACGCCTACATTGGGGTACATGCCCGCCGGGGTGGTGTTGATCACGATCTGCGCCCCGCTGGAAACGGCCTCGGCATAGCTCAGCTCGCCCTTTTCCGGGTCCGGATGGCGGCTGACGGTGAGCACCTTTGCCGCGCCCTTGTCCCGGGCCACAGCGCTGGTGGTGTTGTGGGTGCCGCCGGTGCCCAGAATGAGCACGGTCCTGCCTGCAAAATTCACGCCGTGGGCGTCGCACAGGTGGGCAAAGCCCATATAATCGGTGTTATAGCCATAGAGCAGGCCGTTTTTGTTCACCACCGTGTTCACTGCTCCGATGGCCTTGGCCCGCGGGTCGATGTAGGAGCAGTATTCCATCACCAGCTTTTTATAGGGGATGGTGACGTTGATGGCCTTGAACTGCCGCTTTGCCAGAAAGGCCCGGGCCTCTTCCTCGGTGGGCAGAGGGCACAGGTCGTAGTGGTAGCCGCAGAGCATCTCGTGGATGATCTTGGAGTAGGAGTGGCCGAGTTTTGCGCCGATGAGTCCGTATTCCATTTTACTCGTCCTCCTTCCGGAAGCTGGTGGGGTGGGTCATCCATGCCGCGCCGTAGCGTGCCGTGAGCAGGTCGCCCACAGCCAGTGCGGCAGCGCAGCTCTGCACGATGGCGGCTCTGGGCACGATGCAGGGGTCGTGACGGCCCTGAATGGACAGCTGTGCGTCCTTTTTGGCAAGATAGTCCACTGTATCCTGCTGCTTGTAGATGCTGGGTGTGGGTTTGACCACGGTGCGGAACACCACCGGCATCCCGTTGGCGATGCCGCCGTTGATGCCCGCATTGTGGTTGGTGGCGGTCACCACCGCACCCTCCGGTGTCATGCGGAAAGCGTCGTTTGCTTCGGAGCCGCGCATCCCGGCAAAGCCGAAGCCGGTGCCGAACTCGATGCCCTTGACGGCGGGGACGGAGAACACCAGATGTGCGATCTCGCTTTCCACGCTGTCAAAATAGGGCTCACCGATGCCTGCCGGCAGGCCGAGGATGGCGGTTTCCAGCATCCCGCCCACGCTGTCGCCCTCGGCACCGGCGGCACGGATGGCGGCTTTCATGGGTTCTTCTACGGTTTCATCCAGCACCGCAAAGCCCTCGGGCTTGCTGGCAAGGGCTTCCACCTGAGCAGAGAGCTGTGCGGCATCATCCTGTGCAAAGCGGGTGTCCGCAATGCCGGCGCACTCTGCGATATGGGTGGTGATATCGATGCCCGCACGGTGCAGTGCGCTCAGCACAATGGCACCGCCCGCCACAAGGGCGGCCGTCACCCGGCCGGAGAAGTGCCCGCCGCCGCGCGCATCCTGAAAGCCGTGGTACTTGGCGTAGGCGGTGTAGTCTGCATGGCCGGGGCGCAGAAGGTCTGCGGTCTTGGCGTAATCGCCGCTGCGGGTGTTGGTATTTTCGATCATCAGGGCAATGGCGGTGCCGGTGGTGCGGCCGTTCACCACGCCGGACAGCAGCTGCACGGTATCCGCTTCCACGCGGGGAGTGGACAGGCCGTCGCCCCGGGCACGGCGCTTGTCCATGCAGGCGGCAAGAAATGCCTCGTCCACCGGCAGACCTGCGGCCATGCCGTCCAGCACCGCGCCGATGGCGCGGCCGTGGCTCTCGCCGAAAATGGTCGCGAAAGGTCGCTGCCGAGTATTTTTCATGGCTTACTCCTCAATGCCCAGCAGGGGACGCAGGCCCTCCACCGGGATGGTCTCGGCGCGCCAGCAGCCCAGACCCGGCACCTTGATAATGGTGATCTGGCCGCTCTGTGCCTTTTTGTCGTGCAGCATTTCAGCCAGCACCTTTTCCTTATCGTAAGTAGTGCGGTGGGCAGGCCGAGCGGCGGTACACCGCGCGCACCCGCTTCTGCAGTGCCTTGGATTCGATCATGGGCAGCATGCCCAAGCGCCACGCAACTCGCCCGTGGTAAAGGCCCACGGTGCGGCGGCCCTTGATGCCCTTGACGGCCTCGATGCCGTGGCCGATGGTGTGGCCGAAGTTGAGCGCCTTGCGCATGCCCTGCTCAGTCTCGTCCTGCTCCACGATGTTCTTCTTGAACCGCAGGCTGCGGCAGATGATCTCGCCGATCTGGGCATCTACGTCGCCATTTTCAAAGATCGCGAACAGCTCAGGGTCTGCCAGCAGGCTTGCCTTGACGGCTTCTGCCAAACCGTTGATGAAGTGGCGGCGGGGCAGAGTGGCAAGGGTGTCCGGGTCCACGATGACCAGCTTGGGCTGCCAGAAAGCGCCCACGATGTTTTTGGTATCGCCCAGATCCACGGCGGTCTTGCCGCCGATGGAGGAATCGATCATGGAAAGGGTGGTGGTGGGGCAGTTGATGAAGTCGATGCCCCGCATGTAGATGGAAGCGGCAAAACCGGCCAGATCGCCCACCACGCCGCCGCCCACGGCGATCACCAGATCGCCGCGGCCCATGCCGAATTCCAGCATCTGGCGCAGCACGGATTCCAGAATTTTAAAGCTCTTGCTGGCTTCGCCCTGCGGCACCGTGATGATGTGGGCATCCTTGCACTGATCGGCCACCATCTGGGCGTACTGTGCGGGCACACCACTGTCGGTCACAACGGCCACACGGCGGTCCAGCCGGGCGAACTGGTACAGGTTTTCCAGCGAGCCGCTCTTGACGATGATGTCATAGCTGCGCTCGCCCAGATTCATGGTCAGCTTGGTTCCGATAAATTCACTCATTTGGTATACACTCCTAACAGCCGCACGGTACGGCAGGTGCGGTCAAGCTCACGCAGCAGCGCGGCGGTCTCGTCGGCGGTGGGGTCGCCCACCAGCTCCACGTAAAAATAATATTCAAACGGCACATGAGGCATGGGCCGGCTCTTGATGGACTCCATATTGAAGCCGCTGGCACCGATGATCTGGATCACCTCGCCCAGCTTGCCGGGCTTATTGTCCACCGTGAACAGCAGCGAGAACCGGTTGCCGCCGGTAGGCTTTTCGCGGCTGAGCACGATAAAGCGGGTGGTGTTGTCGCCGTCGGTGTTGATGCTGGGCACCAGCACCTCCAGCCCGTACAGTGCCGCCGTCTCCACGCTTGCAATGGCCGCTTTGGAGGAGTCGCCGCTTTCGGCCACGAACTTTGCGGCCATGGCGGTGTTGGCCATGGCGGTGGCGGGCAGGCCGAACTGCCTTAAAAAGGTCTCGCTTTGGGCGATGGCCTGCTGGTGGCTGTAGACGCTTTTGATCTGGTCGAGCTTTGTGCCCGGCAGCACCAGAAGATTCTGGGAGATGGGCAGATCGTACACATCCACCACCCACAGCGCCGGATGGTTATAGCACAGATCCAGCACGGCGGAAACATCGCCCGCATGGCTGTTCTCAAAGGGAACGACGCCCCGGGCAGCATCGCCGCGTTCCACCGCGTCAAACACCTCGTCCCAGGTGGGATAGCTCACAGCCTCGGCGTGGGGGAACAGCGCCCGGAGGGCAATGTGGGCAAAGGCACCCTCCACGCCCTGATAGGCGGCGCGGTTTTGGCCCAGCACCACGGCTTCGTACTGTTTTGCCACGTCCATCAGGTTCTGCACGTGGTCTTTATAGTAGGGCCGCAGGGCCGGGTCCTGAATGCGGGCCGTAGCCTTTTCCAGCACTGCCGTCTCGCGGGCGGCATCGTAAACGGGCAGGCCATGGGCTCTTTTGTATTCGGCCACCTGCAGCACAGCAGCCATCCGCCGCTCAAACAGCGCAGCCAGCTGGGCATCCACCGTGTCGATCTCCCGGCGGGCCTGTTCCAGTGCGTCCATCATTCCACATCCTTTGCATTTCGTGATACTGGATTAGTATACCATAACTCGGACACAGAAACAACAAAGGGCGCACGGTTTCAGGGTGGATAACTTTTCAACTAGCACCTGCAAAAAGCGAATAGAATTGAAGAGGTGCCGCCCGTGGCAGCACCTCTTCAGCGTTTCAGATCTTCCCGGCTCCGCGCCGTTCCATAGTATCTCCCATAGGGGTTTTCCAGCGCAGCGGCACGGGGCGGAACAGCCGCGGCAGGCGGTTCCGGCACGGGGGCCGGGCGGCGGGGCGCGCCTTTTTCCCGGCGCAGGAGGCGAAACCGCATCGGCTCACCCCTCCGCTTCCACGGTGGAGACTGCCCCGGCGGTCAGTGCCTGCCAGAGCTCCTCGCCGCCCGCAAGGTTCTCCTCAGTGCCGGTGTTCCAGGCCCCGCGCATCCCGACATAGAAATCCGCGAGATAGGTCTGGCTGTCGCCGCCCTGGGCGTGGGTGGTGTCGGCCCGGTACTCGCCCAGGTCCAGCCCGGCCAGCACCGGGCAGTCCGTCCAGCGGTAGACCATGTTCCACCAGTCGCTGTCGCTTCCGGCCTCGGGCAGGGTGCCGTCCAGATACCGCAGGGAGCCGGTGCTCTCCTGAAAGCCTGCCGGGTCATACAGCAGGAACACCGAGCTCAGGCCGCCCGCCATATCTGTGGCCAGCTTGGTGGTGCCCGCCATGGTCAGGTAGGCATCGCTCTCGGTCTGGGTATCCCCGGCAGAATAATCCAGCGTGTAGACATTCAGGGTCACGACCGTTTTGCCGTCGCCGTTCAGGTCCTCGCCGTACCGGGCCAGCTGCTCCTGCAGGGCGGTCACGGTATCATCCGGCAGGTAGCAGGGGGCCACCACCGCCACATTATAATCGGGCTTGGTGGTAAAGAAATACTGCCCGATGAAGCTGTAAGCCACAAAGGCCGCTGCAATGCCGATCAGAAGGACCCACTTGAGGTTATAATCCCACCAGTTGGCCCAGCGCTCTTTGCGGGTATACTGTTTTTCCGCCCGCGGGGTAAGGTCTGCGGGGTCGATATCCCGCTCGTAACGATAGCTTGCCATAGTTCTCCTTACAGTTGGGCCAGAATGGTCTGGCGCACGGCATCGGGCAGCTGCTTCTGTTCGGCCTTGCTCATGCCTGCGGTCTGGATGGCGGGCAGGATGCGCACCCGGATATCGCCGGGCGTGGCCCGCAGGCCGTGGCCCTCAAACAGGCCCCGCGCACCGGAGATGGCCACCGGCACCACGGGCACCCCCGTCTTGATGGCAATGCGGAAGGCACCGGCCTTGAACTCGCCTGCGCCGCCCTCTTCGCCCTTGTAGCGGGTGCCCTCAGGGAAGATGACGAAGCTCCGGCCGCTCTCCACGATGGCGGTGGCATCGTTCAGGGCCTTGACGGAAGCGCGGATGTCATCCCGCTTGACGAACACACAGCCCAGCAGCTTCATCCAGCGGTTGAGCAGGGGGATCTTTTCCAGCTCCTCCTTTGCCAGAATGCCGTGGGGCGCGTCCAGCGCGGTCAGCAGGATGGGGATATCATAGTAGCTGCGGTGGTTGCCCACGAACACGCAGGGCCCCCGCCGGGGATATTCTCCTGCCCTTCCACCGTCATCCGGGCCCCGTAACACGCAGGATACCCCGGCTCCAACGGGGGATGTTGGCCTTGACGATCTGCTCCACCGTGTCCAGATCCCCGGCAGCCAGGGCACGCTCGGCCCGGCGCAGGGTGGCATAGTGCACGATCATATAGCCAAACAGATAAACGAATAACGCAATGGTGCGTAAAATGCTCAAATTCCTTTCCTCCTTCCGGCCCAAAAGGCCAGTATCATTGTAACATACTTTGGGGCAAAATGGGAGAGAACACACTTTTTTTACAAATACGTGCTTTTTAGCTTGCAAAATCCACAAAATCCGGGTATATTTATAAGCAGAAAGGTAGCACAATGGCATTGCTGCCCATTACAAAAGAGAGGTATTCCGGAACAAATGGGTTTATTTCCTTCTTCTAAAGATTTCAAGGACGGGCCGGGCGTTGAAAAGGACACGCCCCGCAAAACGGGCATAGGCCGCTTTTTTGAGCTGGTGGGCCGCGATATGAGCGGCATGTTCCTTGCAAACCTGCTCACCTGCATCGGCTTTCTGCCGGTGATCTGCCTGGTGTACATCGGCTTCCTGATGAACAACCTGACCGTGATGATCGTCAGCGCCATCGCGGGCGGCATCCTTGCAGGCCCTGCGCTGGCCGGCATGTATGATACGGTGCTGCGCGCCCTGCGTGACGAGGCCGGTTACTGGTGGACGACCTACCGCCGGGCCTTCCGGCAGAACTTCAAGGCCAGCATCCTGCCCGGCATCCTGTACTGCGTGGTCGTCACGGTGCAGATCTTCCTGGTCTATTTCTGCTTCAACATGCTGTACCACGGCACTAACGTGGGCGTTCCCATGTGGGTGGCCACGGTGCTGAACCTTGTGCTGTTCCACATGCTGTTTTCCTACATGTGGCCCCAGATCGTGCTGCTGGATCAGCCCCTGCGCCTGACGCTGAAAAACAGCCTGAACTGCATGATCGCGTTCCTGCCCCATGCGCTGGCCGCGGCGCTGGTCACCATCCTGTTCTGGGGTCTGGTGATCCTGTGCATGCCGCTGGGCCTGCTGCTGATGCTGGTGTTCGGCTTCTGGTTCCAGTGCGAGATCTGCTGCCAGATCGTCTACGGCGACCTGAACCGGGTGTTCCACATTGAGGAGAGCATCCAGAAGCTCCACGATGCCCAGCTGGAAAAGGAGCTGCGCGCCGAGCGCGGCCAGGACACCCCCGAAGAATAACACTGCGCCGTCCACAGCGCGCAAAGGAGAGAAGTGCGGATGGAACAACGGAACAATCTGGTGCTGCACGGCACCGAGACCTTCTCCCGGGGCGCACTGGACAATGTGGCGCTGGAAAGCGGTGCGGTGGTGCTGGATTCCTCCGCCGGCCGCTACCTGCCCTACGGCAGCTATACCACCCCGGAGTTCGCCATGCCGGCCTTCTGCAACCTGAATGTCAGCTGGAACGCCAGCGCCCCCACAACACCATGGTCGAGGTGCGCTGCCGGGTCTATGCCGGGAACACCTGGACCGGCTGGCTCAGCTTTGGCAAGTGGGCACCGGATTACCCCCGCTGCAGCATCAAAGCCCAGAGCGAGGACGGGCTGGTGTTCCTGATGGGGGACACCGTCACCGTTGCCACGCCGGGCGGCGGCACCGGCATCCAGCTGCAGGTGAACCTTTCCACCAACGATGACAAGGCAACCCCGGCTGTCCGGCTGCTGGCCGCCGCCGTGCGCCCCCTTGCCTGGGAGAAGCACAACGGCCACCCGCTGAACCGGCGGCTCTACCTGCCGGAATATTGTCTGAGCGCCCACGACCCCAGCTTTGGCCGGGAGATGGACCTTCCCCTTGTGATGGCAGCCCTGATGAACCGCTACGGCGAGGATATCCTGCCCGAGGAAGTGGCCTACGCCATGGAGGACAAAGCCACCAGCTCCACCGGCAATGCCGCCTTTGCGGCTGCGGCGGCGGGCTGCTGCGGCTACCCCTGCTGGCAGGCCTGGATGGATCTGGCTGACCTGCGCGCCCAGATCCACGATGACTGCTCCATCGCAGTCCGGGTGGAGCGCCGCGTCCGGGGCCAGCGGGACCCCGTGGGGGTCTGGATGGGCCTGCGGGGCTTCGGGCACGATGATGCCGTTCTGGCGGATTTCGTGCTGCTGAACGACCCCACTGCCGACAGCGACGGTGCCGTGAACTGCACCATGGCGCTGGCGGATTTTATGCGATATTTCACGGGCCGGGCCATTGCCCTGCGGCCCAAGCAGCGGGAAGTGGCCGCCGACCTGCCCAACCGGGTGCGGTGCGACCTGACCCGCGCCCAGGATGGCAGCTATTTCTTTGAACAGCGGGGCCAGCAGGACCCGCTGCCGGAGGATTTTTCCGGCTGGGCGGCCTATGCCGTCCACGATGGCGTGGCCCACGCCACCACCGCCCACCGCACCTTCCGCCGGATGGAGCGCACGCCCGAGGGCGGGCTGCTCTTCCCGCCCGAACAGCTGGCCGCAGGCGGCCGCTGCAGCGTGTACGCGGTGGACCCAGACCCCGGGGCGGATGCGGGTGGCGGAAGTCCCGTCTCCCCGCGCCCCCCAAGCCCGCGGCAGAGCCTGCCGCACCCCAACAGGACCCAAGCACCGTGCAGCCCGGCCTCTGAGCCGGCAGCGCAAAGCGCATTTTCGGGATAGAAACCACAACATAGGGAGGAACACATTATGGCAAAAACGATCATCACCATTGGACGTGAGTACTGCACCGGCGGCAACTACATCGCAGAGGATGTTGCAAACGCACTGGGCATCAAGCTCTACGACAAGGAGCTGATCACCATGGCCGCAAAGCACTCCGGCCTCTCGGAGGAAGCCGTAGCCGCCAGCGAAAAACGCCGCACCCACAGCCTGCTGTACAGCCTGTATACCATGGGCAACGAGCTCCCGCTGGGTGATCAGGTGTTCATCCTGCAGAGCCGCATCATCAAGCAGCTGGCCGAGGAAGGCCCCTGCGTCATTCTGGGCCGCTGCGGTGACTATGTGCTGCGGGAGCGCAAGGATGTGCTGCGCGTGTTCATCTACGCACCGGTGGAGTGGCGGCGTGAGCTGGCCAAGACCGACCCGCTGGTCAAAGCACACGACGAGAAGGGCATCAAGGAAGAGATCGAAAAGACTGACCGCAACCGTGCTGCCTACTACAACTACTACACCCAGAACCGCTGGGGCGATGCCCACAACTATGATCTGGCCATCAACGCCGCCCTGGGCCGCGAGACCTGCGTCAAGATGATCCTGGACGCTGTCGCCGCCAAGGAAAAGACCATGGCTGAGTGATCCCCGCCGGGCCGGACGGCCCAAAAAACAATGCTGCTTCGTGGGCAGGGCGCATTTGTGCTCTGCCCACGTTTTGGGCAACGGTGACGACCGCCGCCGCCAGCAGATGCAGGGAGGAGCCTTCCTCTATCATTCAACGTCAAAAGGAGAAATCGTGGAAAACAAACAGCTCAATCTTTCCGAACCCGAAAATATCATGGGCACCATGGATGTCAACCCGCTGCTGATCAAGCTCAGCATCCCGATGATGATTTCCATGCTGGTGCAGGCACTGTACAACGTGGTGGACTCGATCTTTGTCGCCCGTGTCAGTGAGAACGCCCTGACCGCCGTCTCTCTGGCCTTTTCGCTGCAGAACCTGATGTTCGCCGTGGGCATCGGCACCGGCGTGGGTGTCAACGCCCTGCTCTCCAAGAGCCTGGGCGAAAAGAACCAGTACCGCGCCAACAAGACCGCCGAGAACGGCCTGTTCCTGGCACTGTGCAGCTACCTGGTCTTTCTGGTGCTGGGCCTGACCGTTGTGCGCCCCTACTTCTACGCCCAGACCGCCGATGCCGACATCGCCGAGCAGGGCATCCGCTACCTGACCATCTGCTGCGTGCTCAGCCTGGGCATGTTCATGCAGGTGATGAACGAGAAACTGCTGGCCGCCACCAGCCGCACCACCCTGAGCATGATCAGCCAGCTGGTGGGTGCCGTCGTCAACATCATCCTTGACCCCATCTTCATCTTCGGCTACTGCGGCGAGGCCCTGTCCGGCACCACCGGTGCAGCCTTGGCCACCGTCATCGGCCAGTTCTGCGGCGCAGGGGTCTCCTTCTACCTCAACCTCCGCAAGAACCCCGATATCCAGCTGGATTTCAAGGGCTTCCGCCCCAGCGCCGAAGCCATCAAGCGGATCTACGTTGTCGGCCTGCCCAGCATCGCCATGCAGTGCGTGGGCAGCGTGATGACCTTCCTGATGAACCAGATCCTGATGGCCTTTACCGCCACCGCCGTGGCCGTGTTCGGCGTTTACTTCAAGCTGCAGAGCTTCGTGTTCATGCCCATCTTTGGCATGAACAACGGCATGGTGCCCATCATCGGCTACAACTACGGTGCCCGCAAGCCCGACCGCGTCAAAAAGACCATCAAGTGCGCCATGTTCTATGCCGAGGCCATCATGCTGGTCGGCTTCCTGCTGTTCCAGTTCCTGCCCGACAAGCTGCTGGGCCTGTTCTCCGCCAGCGAGGCCATGCTGGCCATCGGCAAGCCTGCCCTGCGCATCATCTGCTTCCACTTCCTGCTGGCCGGCATGAGCATCATCCTGTCCTCCACCTTCCAGGCGCTGGGCAACGGCATGTTCAGCCTGATCATCTCGGTCTGCCGCCAGCTGGTGGTCCTGCTGCCCGCCGCCTGGCTGCTGAGTAAGACCGGCAATGTGAATATGGTGTGGTGGTCCTTCGTCATTGCAGAGCTGGTCAGTGTGACCCTGAGCTTTGTGTTCTTTGCCCGCCTGGACAAAAAGATCATCGAGCCCATGTACGACAACGCTGCCGCTGCACAGTAAACCGTTTCAGAACCTGTC